>OBNV01000086.1_pt1 | contig 8225 bp, 8 predicted proteins | sample 1498831 | NCBI WGS metagenome assembly OBNV01 (sample SAMEA3275640, study PRJEB22092) | marine metagenome | biome: ENVO:01000035; feature: ENVO:00002223; material: ENVO:00002042 | collected 2014-06-19T07:15:00+00 | depth 1 m | reverse complement strand
CATAAACGCATGCAGCTGTTGGTCGCTGAGAAGGGCGGCCTGGTGACTAATGCTAAAGAACAATGAGGAGCTCCTGCACAGGGGATGAAAGTCAGATCTCCTCTTCGGGGAGTTGTATCATAGCCAATGATGACTCGAAGAGCCTTCCTTTAGACATTAAGGCTGGAATGCTTTAGAGTAATACTGGAGCGGATTGAGCTGGTTGGCATCCCAGATCAGAACTGACAAATTCATAAATTATGAACATACCATAATGTTGGTATGCAATAGTTGAGTCTGTAAATCTATCAATAAGAATAATTTTTTTATTATAATTTTTTTTAATTAAGCTTATATTCTCACTTCTGGAGGATAAAATTAACAATAGATCTGTATTTTTATTAAAATTAGATTTATTGTTTAACATTAGTTTTCTTATTTTCTCAGAATTATGACTGCCGCCAGGTTCTCGTATTTTAATAAAGCTGATTTTTTTTTGCTTTAAATATCTTGCAACTGAAGCTAAATGGAAACTTTTTCCACTCCCTTCAATTCCCTCAAATACAATTATAGGTTTTTTAGACATCACCCCAGATTAAATAGTTTATTGATTTAATTAATCTGGATATAAAATTTACTTTTTTAACCTCTTTTGAGGACAAAAGATCATATTCACCAACTATTTCTTGGTCATATACTACTCTTAATGTTGCTATTTTCTGGTTTTTTTGAATTGGAGCCTCTACTGGTCCTTCATATTTGACAGAAACTTTCAGTAATTTTTTTTTAGCTTTTTTGATAGTTTTATAAATATCTTGATCAGTATAAGCATCTACTGTGTCTTGTTTACCAAGCCAGACATTAATTTTTTGAAAAGGTTTATTTGATTTTGCTATTTCAACTAAATCATAATTAGTTAAACCATATGTTAAAAGTTTTATACTTTCTTTAGATCTTGAATTTTTTGTATTAAAACCACTGCCTACTGCTATCAGTCGCCTGCCATTTCTCTCTAGAGATGATGCTAAAGAATATTTTTCAACAGCAAGATATCCTGTTTTAATCCCATCTGCTCCAAGATTTTTATATAGTAGAGGATTTCTGTTACCTTGAGTAATTGGATCACCACCAGTGCGATCCCAAGTAAATTCTTTTTCTGCAAACATTTTATAAAACTCAGGATGTTTTTCTATTAAATATCTAGACATAATCATTATATCTCTGACAGTAGAATAGTTATCAGGATCATTAATCCCTGAGGAATTTGTAAAATTTGTATTTTCCATACCTATTTCTCTTGCTTTTGCTGTCATTAACAAAGCAAATTCCTCCTCTGTGCCAGCAATACCTTCTGCTAAAGCTATACATGCATCGTTACCTGAAGCAACAATTATACCTTTAAGCAAATTTTCTACTGAAACTTGGTCTCCTACCATAATAAACATAGAGGAATAACCAGCAGTTGACAATCTCCACGCCTTTTCTGAAATAATAAATTTTTCATCTAAACTCAAATCACCTGATTTGATTAAATCAAAAGCAATGATTGAGGTCATGATTTTAGTCATTGAAGCTGGATAAATAGATCTATCTGGTTCTTTTTCATACAAAATTTCTCCCGAATAATAATCTTGCAGTATTGCGGTTCTTGCTTTTATGTCAAAATTAGCATGAGAAATTGAGAAGAAAAATGAGTTAAGAAAAATATAAATTAATATTCTATTAAGCATCTTTTAATATTTCTAGGTTATCAAATTCTAACAATTTTATTTCATCAAATGATTGTTCAAGTTTTTTTATATCACTAAATGGTCCTAATAATACCCTATATTTAGTCTTCGATAGTTTTTTTATTAATGGATTTTTCAAATTTGTCTCATTTTTAATTCTCAAGACCATATTTTCTGCTGAGTCTTTATAATAAAAATCAGCGATCTTAATTGAATATAAAAAATTATTTTTCTTTACTTTGTTTTTTTTATTTAATTCAGTACCCAAATTGTCAATAGTAATGCCATCAACAGGTGCTTTTTCAGCAACATTTTTTTCTTCATCAAATGTTTTTGCTTTTTTTGCAATGAATGTAGAATTTTCAGAAATTAGAACAAGATCAACATAAGGCTCGTCTAAATCAATAGATAGCTCATTAGCAATTCTTGTTGTTATCACTGAATTATAAAAGTCAGAAAATTGAGCGTTATTTGAAATAACTTTAGCAATAATAGATTTATTATTTACTGGATTGGTAATTTTTACAAAAGAATTTTTTTTAATTTTTTTATGAAAAATAACTAAAGCTCTATCATCAATTTTTTTTGATATTTTATTATCTTTTTTAAGCTGTTCGTCATAAACTAGTGTAAAACCCGTATTACTATATTTTAGATAATTAGAATAATTTATTACTTTCCTATCACCATCAATTTGCTGACATGCTGTTAAAAATAAAATCAAAAATATGGTTAAAATTTTATTGAAGTTCATTTTTAAATTTGTCTTTTAAAGTACAAACAGCTAACGCAAATCTTAATGATCTATTCCATTGTAATATAATTTCATAATTATCAAAAACAATAAAGGCTGGATTTAACGTGTCAGCATCAGGTATTATATCTTTATCGGGTGTGATTATAGCTACTTGAAGATTTTCGTATTTATTTTCAATATCATCTATGTTTGTAATAAATTTGCTGAATGATTTTAATTTTTGTTTGTTGTGCAGTTTCTTAGCTGAGACATTTAAATATTTTTTAGGTATATCATTGGATAAATTAACTCTCTTAAAACATGGTTGACCAACTTTCCAACCAATTTGATTTAAATAGTTGCCAGCTGACGCGTATGCATCTTTGTTATCTTTTAAATCAATTGAACCATTGTTATCATAATCTATTGCATAGTTTTTCATTGTAGAAGGCATAAATTGAAAAAAACCAAATGCTCCTGCCCAAGATCCAAAAAGTGTTTCATAGTTAACTTGCTGTTTTTCAATGAGATTTAGAAGTATTAATAGTTCATTTGAGAAAAATTCAGACCTTCTTTGATCAAAACTTAATGTAGCAAGAGATGATAAAATATCCATTTTTCCAACGTAAGTTCCAAAATTTGTTTCAATACCCATTAGTGATAATAGCAATTCTTGTTCTACGTTGAATTTATTTTCAACTGATTTAACTAAATTTGAGTTTTGTTTATAAAATGATAATCCTTTAGAAACTTTCTTGTCAGAAGTTCTTTTTGAAATATAAGTTTTTGTATCCTCATAAAATTCAGGTTGAAACCTATCATATTTAATTACGTTAGGAAGAAATTTCGTATTAGACATAACTTTATCAAAAGTTTTTTCAGAAATATTATTTGCAAGAGCTATTTTTTTAAAATTTTTTTTCCAATTTTCAAACTCTGTATTAATATCAGCATAAACATTTAGGTTAAAAGTGAGTAGGATGATAAATAAATAGTTAGTTATTTTCATGTAAATCTTTCAAATATACAATTACAGCAATCCAAATAAAAATAAAACTAACTAATTTATTAAATGAAAAAACCTCATCGTAGTAAAAAAAACCAAGTAAAAATTGTAAAGTTGGAGTTATATAAAAAATCATCCCTGTTGGACCCAGCCCACACAACTCTACACCCCTTACATATAAAAAAAGAGGTATTACAGTCATTGGTCCTGCCAAAAAAATGAAAAGCATCATTGGAGGGTCTTCAATTTTAAAATCGTTAAATCCATTAATTGATATTAAATAGAATGCGACAACAGCAAATGGCAATATAAATAAACTCTCTATTAGTAAACCAACATCTGTATCAACATCAATTTTTTTTCTAAAAAGATTGTAAAAACCCCAACTAAACGCTACGACCAAACCTAACCAAGGTAAAGAATTATAACTCATTATAATTAAGTAAAGAATAGACAATATAACTAATATAATTGAAAAAATTCTTTTCTTGTTAAGAACTTCTTTAAAAAAAATATACCCTAGCATTACGCTAAGAATTGGCATTATAAAATAGCCAAAGCTAGCATCAATTATTCTATTGGTTGCTATTGCATAAATCCATGCTGCCCAATTAATAAAAATCAAGCTACCTGAAAAAAAAAGATAAATTAAATTTTTTTTATTTTTTATAATTTTAAAAAAAATATGCCATTTAGAAAAAAAAAAAGTTGTTATTATCAATGTAAAAGTCGACCAAAGGCATCTATGAACAACAAGTTCTATATGACCAATATAAGTGATAGATTTAAAATAAATAACACCGATAAATCCCCACCAAAATGAGCCAGAACCAGCTAGTAGTAACCCCTTATTGAATTCTTTATTCATAAGATTTAATGGAATTAGTCGTTATTAGTTTTAATAGACTATTTTAAGGTTGAATTAAATAATTATAATTATAAAACCTTGCGAACGGAGAGATGGCTGAGCGGTTGAAAGCACCGGTCTTGAAAACCGGCAAAGGGGCAACTCTTTCCTGGGTTCGAATCCCAGTCTCTCCGCCATTTTTCAATATTTAAAATTTTTAAAAAGTAAATTTACTTTATTATTTTCTATTTCAAAATCTGTTTCAGCACCGGTATAAAAATTATACAAATTTGTATCGTCAATATTTAGTAATTTTTCTAAATCAATTAAGTCTTCATAATTCAAATAATTAATATTTTTTTTAGTAAATGTGCCCAAAAGTTTATCCATTTCTTTCGTGCCACGATAATTAGATCTATAAATAATTTTTTTTTTTAATTCATCTATGTTGATGGTCATTATTAGAATATATTAACTAAATATGAATATTAAAAGTAATTATAAATATTTATTATCAGATTTAACAGCATTAAAAGGAGTTGGAGTTAAAACAACTAATTTACTTAAAAAGAAAAATATTAATAATTTATTTGATCTTTTGTGGAAACTTCCAAAATCTTATACAGATAGAAGCTCGTCATCAAAAATAAAAGATCTTAAAATTGGTGAGAATCAAACTGTTACAGTTACACCTCAAAAATATTTATTTCCTAGAATAAGAAATTTACCGAATAGAGTTATTTGTTCAGATGACTCTGGAAAATTAGACTGTGTTTTTTTTAATAGTTACGAGGGATATGTAAAAAAAATTCTCCCACTAGGTAAGGAAATAACTATAAGTGGAAAAATAAGTTATTTTAAAAACAAATATCAATTAACAAACCCAAAATATATATCTGAAGACTCTTCTCTAATAAAACAAGTACATAATCAGTACTCTTTAACCGAAGGAATATCTGAAAAAGTTTATAATAAAATTATTGACCAAATTATTAGTGAACTACCTGAATTAGATGAGTGGCATTCTAATCAAATTGTTAAGAAATTTGGAAATTTAAGTTGGAATAATTCCATTGTAGAACTTCATAAACCAGAGAATATTGGGAAATATAGAGATAACTTTTATCAGAGACTTGCTTATGATGAAATTTTTTCAACTTTTTTGGTAAATTCTGAAATAAGGAAAAAAATTAAAAAAATTAAAAAAAAAAGAAAAAAAATAAATTTTAATTTACAAAATAATTTAATAAATAAGTTAAGTTTTTCTTTAACAAATGACCAAGTAAATTCCCTAAAAGAAATTAATAAAGACTTAAGTACATCGACTAAAATGTTTAGACTTTTACAAGGTGATGTTGGAAGTGGTAAAACAATTATTGCACTTCTATCAGCTTACAATACCATAAATTCTGGTTACCAAGTTGCTTTTATGGCTCCAACAGAAATATTAGCTCGACAGCATTATAATTTAGCAAAAGAAATTTTTCCTGGGAGTAAAAAAATTGAATTAATTTCAGGAAAATCTGATTATAAAAATAAAAAAATAATTTTAGATAAATTAAAAAATAATAAAATAGATATTATATTTGGAACTCACGCAATATTTCAAAAAAAAGTTAGCTATAAAAAACTCGGATTAATTATTATCGATGAACAACACAAGTTTGGAGTTAATCAAAGAAAAAAGTTATCTGATAAAGGTGGTGATGATTGTGATGTTTTATTGATGACAGCTACACCAATACCACGAACATTAACCATGACAATGTATGGTGATATGGATTTATCAATAATAAAGGAAAAACCTAAATCAAGAAAACCAATTAAAACATATAGTAAATTAGAGAGCAAAATTGATGATGTTCTTAAATTTATTGAAAAAGAGATAAATTCAGGAAATCAAATTTTTTGGGTATGTCCTTTAATAGAAGAGTCTAAAAAATTAGATCATACTTCTGCTGTAAACAAATTTGAATTTTTAAAAAAATTATTTCCAAATCAGGTTTTATTATTACATGGCAAAACTGAAATAAATGAAAAAGAGAAAATATTAAGTAATTTTCAAAAAAATAAATTCCAAATTTTAGTTTCCACAACAATTATTGAAGTTGGAATAGACTTTCCGAATGCAAACGTAATCATTATTGAAAATGCAAACAAATTTGGTTTATCACAGCTACATCAGCTTAGAGGTCGTGTTGGTCGAGGAGATAAAGATTCAACATGTATATTAATGTTTAAGTCAAATTTATCTGAAAATGCAAAAAAAAGAATTAATATCTTAAAACAAAGTAATGATGGTTTTTTTATATCTGAAGAAGATATGAAAATTAGAGGTTTTGGAGACCTACTTGGTTTTAAACAAAGTGGTATTAAAAATTTTAAATTAGCTGACCCTGTTCATAATAGTGATCTTTTTTTACTTGCTGAAAAAGAAATTAAAAGAATTGAACAAACCAACGAAGATATTAGCAAGTTTAAGCCACTGATTAAGCTTTACGATAGAGCAGATATTATCAATGATATTGCTTAAGACTTTGTTGAAGTACCCGCAGATACTATAAATTTAGAGGCCTCTTCAAATGACATATTTAAATAAATAACATCTTCAACTGGAAACATTAATAAAAAACCACTTGTAGGATTTGGAGTTGTGGGAACAAAAACATTAATTAGTTTCTTATTAGTTTTCTGAGCCATCTCCCCAGTATTTTCTTTAGTTGCAAAACCAACAGCCCAAACTCCCTTTCGAGGATATTCAATTAATACGACACTTTTTTGGCCGTTGTCTTTTTTTGAAAATGTTTCAGTCATTTGAACTATTGCTGAATAAACAGTTCTTAAAAAAGGAATTCTTTTAAATAGATCGTCAATTAATTTTAAAATTCTTCTTCCAAAAAAAGAAAGTGACAAACCACCAACAAAAGTAATAAATATAATTGAAATAATTATTTCAACACCAGGTATATTAAACGGTAAATAACTATTAGGATTAATATTTGCTGGTATTAAATTTGATGAAACACCAATAAGAATTTTACTAAGATATAAGGTAAAACCAATTGGTATTAAAACAACTACACCAGCTATAAAATAGTTTCTTAATGTTAGAGATAATGATTTTTTTGAATTTTTTTTTGCCATATATCTAATTATAACTTGCGTAAATAACAAAAATAATTGCAATGATAAATAAAACAATTAAAATTTTATTATTAAGATTCATGATATTGTAATATTATCAATTTTATACAGTTATGAATAGAAGAAAATTTTTATCTTATGTTGGTTGCAGTTGTTGTGGATATTTCTTGCCCTCTTGTACTACCGCACCGATTACTGAGAGAAAGCAATTAAAAATAGTTTCTGAAGCTAAGCTAAATGCTCAAGCAGCTCAAATTTATGAAAAAATTAAAGAAAAAGAAAACATGAGTGACGATAAAAAAACTCTTAATGAAATCAAACAGATTGGTAGAAAAATGGAAAATTCTATATCTGAATATTTTGATCGAGAAGGTTTAAGCGATCCTACTGCTAATTTTGATTGGGAATATATTTTAATAGATAAAAAAAAGGTTAGAAACGCCTGGTGTATGCCCGGTGGAAAGATTGCTGTATATACAGGTATACTTGAAGCAACAAAAAATACAGATGGTTTAGCTGCTGTTATGGGACATGAGATTGCCCATGCTGTTGCAAAACATTCAGTTGAAAGAGCTAGCAGAGGAACTTTATTAAATGTTGGAACAAAAATAATTGATATTGCCTCTGGCGGTGTGCTTTCAGATATCAATAGAACAACAGGCATGAACACTGTTGGTTTATTGGCTCAATTAGGAATTTTAAATCCTTTTAATAGAAAGCAAGAAAGCGAAGCAGACTATTTAGGTATGATATTTTCATCTCTATCTGGTTATGACATTAGAG
>OBNV01000080.1_pt1 | contig 8458 bp, 7 predicted proteins | sample 1498831 | NCBI WGS metagenome assembly OBNV01 (sample SAMEA3275640, study PRJEB22092) | marine metagenome | biome: ENVO:01000035; feature: ENVO:00002223; material: ENVO:00002042 | collected 2014-06-19T07:15:00+00 | depth 1 m | reverse complement strand
TCTTCCACTTCGATGAACCCATAGAGATCGCTGGAATAAATCTGTTTCGCAAAGACCTCGAACACCTTGTCTTGGCTGACAAACTGAACACGGAAAGTGGGGTCGGGTGTTTTGGCCATTGTGATCCTCGATTACGGGGCGCGTAGTCTGTCTATGTTTGCCTCTCTCGTCAAGGACACTCGTGCAATTTCAAGCACTTCGGACTATACTCGCGCGCCCACACAAAAGGAGATGGGATGACCGCAAAGCTCTTCATCAAGACCCATGGGTGTCAGATGAACGAATACGATTCGGATCGCATGGCTGATCTATTGAAAGACAGCCATGAGTTGACCATCACACAGACCCCGAATGATGCCGAAGTCATCCTGATAAACACGTGCTCGATTCGCGAGAAAGCTCAAGAAAAAGTGTTCTCAGAGCTTGGTCGATACAAAGCGCTGAAAGAGTTAAACCCAAATCTGATTATTGGCGTCGGCGGTTGTGTTGCCTCACAAGAAGGTGATGCCATTCGGCAACGCGCACCCTTTGTTGATTTAGTTTTCGGACCTAAAACCCTGCATCGTCTTCCCGATATGCTGGAAGCTCGAAGGAATAGTGGTGACGCCCAAGTCGATATTAGCTTTCCCGAAATTGAGAAATTTGATCGATTACCCGAACCAAAGCTTGAAGGACCAAGTGCCTATGTCAGCATCATGGAAGGCTGTAGCAAGTACTGCACGTTTTGTGTCGTCCCTTACACTCGTGGCGAAGAAATCAGTCGACCACTCGATCACGTGTTGCAAGAAGTCCTAGCGAACGTCGACCAAGGGGCTCGAGAAATCCATTTACTGGGACAAAACGTCAACGCCTACCGCGGTGAGGCTGAGGGCGACGACATCGCTGATCTCGCCGATCTGATTCGCATTGTTGCCGAAATTCCGGAGGTGGAGCGGATTCGTTTTACCACTAGCCACCCTGTTGAATTTTCAGACGCATTAATCGAGTGTTTCAGAGACGTGCCGAAGCTTGTGAGTCATCTCCACCTCCCTGTTCAGTCAGGATCTGATCGAATTTTAGCCGCGATGAAGCGTGGCCATACCGCACTTGAATACAAAGCTAAAATGCGAAAAATCAAAGAAGCGCGCCCTGGAATCAGTCTGTCGTCTGATTTCATCATCGGCTTCCCCGGCGAAACTGACCAAGATTTCGAAAAGACGATGGAGTTGATTGAGTCAGTCGGCTTCGACGTCAGTTTCAGCTTCATTTACTCAGCACGCCCGGGCACACCTGCCACTGACTTAACTGATGATACTGACCAGGCAACTAAAAAAGCGCGTCTCGCGGTCCTTCAGGCGCGAATTTCGCAGAATGCGCAGGCGATTAGCCGGGCAATGGTTGGAACTACCCAGTCGGTTTTGGTGACAGGGCCCTCCAAGAAAGACCCCGGTGAACTGTCTGGTCGAACCGAAAACAATCGGGTGGTGAATTTCCGTTCCGATCAATCGGACCTGATCGGACGTTTTGTGGAATGTGAAATCGTTGAGGCCTACTCCAACTCGTTGCGAGGTCAGATCACCTCAGAGGCCCCTTGGTAGTGGACGTTCGACAATTTGCCCTAGAACCGAATGATGCACGGCGACTCGCATCGCTTTGCGGTCGACAAGACACCCATCTGCGACTGATTGAATCTCGCTTACCAGTGACGATTAGAAATCGGGGAAATCAATTTGAAATCGAGGGCGAAGGTGATGCAACAAAAGCCTGCGTCCGTTTATTGGATCAGTTGTACCGAGAGACACGCGATTCCGAACTGACCGATGACACCGTCCATTTGCATCTTCAAGAAGCCTCTACCTACCAAGAAGATGCGCAAGCTTTGGTTGTGATTGATACCCCAAAGCTCAAAATTAAACCTCGTGGACAAAACCAACTGGGGTACATCAACGCCATCGCCGCCCATGATGTGAATTTCGGAATTGGCCCTGCTGGTACCGGAAAGACCTGGCTAGCTGTCGCCTGTGCGGTCGATGCTCTGCGTCGTGATCAGGTGGAACGTATCATCCTCGTGCGACCTGCTGTTGAGGCAGGTGAACGCCTTGGCTTTTTACCAGGCGATCTTGCACAGAAAATTGATCCTTATCTCCGACCGCTGTACGACGCACTCTATGAAATGCTCGGATTTGATAAAGTGACCAAATTACTCGAGCGTCAAGTCATTGAAATTGCGCCTTTGGCCTACATGCGCGGCCGAACCCTGAACCACAGTTTTATTATCTTGGATGAAAGTCAAAACACGACCCGAGAACAAATGAAAATGTTCTTGACGCGATTAGGGTTTGGATCCACAGCAGTCATCACTGGTGATCCGAGCCAAATCGATCTCCCAAGAAAATCCGACTCAGGCCTCACCCATGCCTGTCGCGTCCTGGACTCGGTACGCGGTATCTCGATGACTCGATTTAATTACAAAGATGTGGTTCGACATCCGTTGGTTGGGCGAATCGTTGATGCCTATGACCGAGCGCAAGATGATCATTGAGTTCGATGATGCAACAGGCCATTGTCCTGTTGCTCCTGATACAGTGATCTATTGGTGTGAAACCCTGTTGAAAGCAGAGCGACAAAGCGACATTGAAGTCGCGATTCGTGTTGTCGATGCCAATGAAAGTCAAACACTGAACCGCACCTATCGAGGCAAAGACAATCCGACCAATGTGTTGTCATTTCCCGCCGAGATCACCATCCCCGAAGGACCCGTCTTATTGGGAGATATTGCCATTTGTTGGCCTGTCGTTGTCCGCGAAGCAAAGGAACAGAGCAAATCGATTGAGCATCATCTTGCCCACATGGTGATTCACGGATGTTTTCATTTGTTAGGCTATGACCATGACAGCGATCAAGATGCCGAAGCCATGGAAGCTAAAGAAATCGGCATTCTGAATAATCTCGGCTATCCTAATCCTTTTCTGAGTCAGGAACTGAAAGACACATGAACGACGGACGAAGTCCCGAGAACCAGGATTCACGATCCTGGTTCAATCGTTTGGCCAGCGTCATCTCTGGTGAAGCTGAAAATAAACCCGAGCTGATTGACGAGCTGCGCGATGCGAAAGAGCGTGGCTTATTTAATCAAGAAACCTTAGCCATTCTCGAAGGTGCGCTGGCCGTCAGCGACATGCAGGTTCGGGAAGTGATGATTCCCCGAACCCAGATGATCGCGATTCGAGCGGATGAACGGCCCGAAGAATTCCTACCTCGGATTATCGAATCCGCGCACTCCCGATTCCCAGTCCTCGGCGAGCAGCCAAGCGAAGTGGTCGGGATCTTACTGGCGAAAGACTTGTTGTCCTTTTTAATCAGTCAAGATCTCGAGCGATTCGAGATCAAAGAAGTGGCTCGACCAGTTCGACGAGTTCCCGAGAGCAAACGGCTCGATCAATTACTCAAAGAATTTCGCGACAACCGAGCACACATGGCTGTCGTCATTGATGAATATGGTGATGTCGCAGGCCTAGTGACGATTGAGGATGTGCTTGAGCAGATTGTGGGTGAGATTGAGGATGAACATGATCATGAGGAAGATCTAAACATCCGACATCAAGCCAATGGAGCCAGCCTGGTCAAAGCCATGACTGAAATCGAAGACTTCAATGAAGAATTCGGCACCCAGTTCTCAGATGATGAATTCGATACCATCGGCGGTCTCGTCACCCATGCGTTTGGACATTTACCCGCGCGCGGGGAAACAACAACCCTTGGGCACCTGGACTTTGTCGTCTTAAACGCAGACAGTCGCCGCATCCGCTTACTCGAAGTCCGGCCGCATGGGTCCCAACATTCGGGTTAAGTCCCTCCTTGCGCTCGGTGCCGGCATCCTAGGCACCCTCGCCTTTTCTCCGTTCAATCTGTGGTGGGCAAGTCTCATCAGCCTTGCACTCTGGATGTGGTTGACCATCAAACACCCTGGGTTTCTGATCGGATGGATCTACGGCCTTGGCTTTTTCGGATCAGGTGTTTCCTGGGTATCGGTGAGCATGACAGAGCACGGTGGCGCCTCAATACCCTTGGCGTTTGCGATGACCTCCCTCTTTGCCTCAGGGCTTGCCGTATTTCCGGGGCTTGCATCCTTGGGTTATGCCAGTTGGTCGAAGCGTTGGTCCACCACACTGGGTCAAGCCTGCTTACTCACCGCGTGCTGGGTCACAATGGAAGCATTCAGAAGTTGGTTTTTGACGGGGTTTCCTTGGCTATTGTTCGGCTATACCGCACTTGATAACCCCTTCGAAGGCTATTTGTCATGGATAGGAGTCTTCGGCACAAGTGCGCTGATCGCTCTAACTGCTGGCGGACTGTTAGCGAGTGTGATCCAGCGGCAAGCGTCTCCGTTATTACTCCCTACCGTGATTCTATCGACAGGTTTCGCTTTAGACGCACAGTTTGAACCGAGCGACGACTCGAGCAAAGCGACGCAAATCGCGCTCTGGCAGCCTGTCATTCGGCAATCAGAGAAATGGAAGCCTGAATTTCGAAGTCAGATTGTGAACCGCCATGTCACCCAGGGACTTCCAAGCGATGTTGCCATCATCATCTGGCCGGAGACCGCTCTGCCGATGACTGAGTCACAGGTCAATCCGACACTCCCTGACCTAGATCTTTTATTGCAATCGAACGAACAAACCCTCATCACCGGCGTTCTTGGCCAAACTCAGGGTCGATATACTAACCGCTTAATCACACTCGGGATTGGGCAAGGCAGTTACGATAAAACCCGACTGGTTCCCTTTGGTGAATATGTCCCACTCGAATCATTACTGCGTGGACTCATCGCCTTTTTTGATCTGCCAATGTCGGCGATTATTGCTGGGCCTGAACGCGACTTACTGACGCATGGACCACTGCGGTTCGCACCGCTCATTTGTTATGAAATTGCCTACACAGGACAAACGCGTGAGCTTGCCGCCGACGCTAATGTGATTTTGACAGTCTCTAATGACACTTGGTTTGGCGACTCCCTCGGGCCAGATCAACACCTTCAAATTGCTCAAATTCGCGCGAGAGAACTTGGCAAGCCCGTGGTTCGCGCAACCAATGATGGGCTGACAGCTTTTATCAATGCACGCGGACAGGTTGACAAAATATTGCCCCGATTTGAGCCGGCCCTGCTCACGCACACAGTCATCCCCGCACGCACCGTGACGCCTTACTCTCAAGCTGGGGAAGCACCGCTCATTATCCTACCGATCCTCATCTTGACCCTCACTCGGCGAAACGAAGCGTCAATGCCTAAATAGGGCAGTTTTTTCACAAAACGCCTTACAGTCGACAGGACGAAACGCTATCCTTTAGCCTTTTCACCTCAAGGACTATCTAGAGCTCATGGAGCGCGATTACCAACCTCAGGTTATTGAACCGGAAATCCAGCAGTACTGGGACTCAGAACAGACATTCAAAACGATCGAAGATCCTGATCAACCAAAATTCTACTGTCTCTGCATGTTCCCCTATCCGTCTGGCAAGTTGCACATGGGGCATGTCCGGAATTACACCATCGGTGATGTCATCAGTCGATTCATGACCATGAAGGGGTATAACGTGCTGCAACCCATGGGTTGGGATGCCTTTGGGATGCCTGCCGAAAACGCAGCCATTAAAAACCAGCGACCACCGGCCGGCTGGACCTACGACAATATTGATCACATGCGCAGCCAATTGAAGCGCCTAGGCTTTGGTTACGACTGGGATCGCGAACTGGCAACCTGCACACCAGATTATTATCGCTGGGAGCAGTGGCTGTTTACACGAATGGTCGACAAAGGATTGGCCTATCGAAAAAAAGCTCGAGTCAACTGGGACCCTGTCGATCAAACCGTCCTTGCCAACGAGCAAGTCATCGATGGTCGCGGCTGGCGCTCGGGGGCACTTGTCGAACAACGTGAAATCGATCAATGGTTTATTCGGATCACCGATTATGCAGATGAGTTGTTGGATGATTTGGACGCTGTTGACTGGCCTGAGCAAGTCAAAACGATGCAGAAGAACTGGATTGGTCGAAGCCAAGGGGTCGAGTTTAGTTTTGAGCGCAAAGGATCTGAGGAGCGTCTAGAGGTCTATACCACCCGACCGGACACCGTCATGGGCATTACCTATGTCGCTGTCGCTGCACAACACCCGATCGCCACGCAAGCCGCTGCATCGAATTCCGAGATTCAAGCCTTTATCGAAGAGTGTGCGCACATGTCGGTCGCTGAAGCCGATCTTGCACAAGCACCCAAGCGCGGAATAGCCACTGGGCAGTTCGTCATTCACCCATTCACCGGTGAAGAGATTCCGATTTGGATCGCCAACTTTGTGTTGATGGAGTATGGCTCAGGGGCTGTCATGGCCGTTCCGGGGCACGACCAACGGGATTGGGAATTTGCCACGCAATACGGACTTCCAATCAAACCTGTCATTCAGCCACTGCATGATGATCCAGAATACGATCTCAGTGAAAAAGCATGGTGTGAGAAAACCGGCGTCACCATCCACTCGGGACGGTTTGATGGCCTACCCTTCGCTGATGCTTTCAACGCTGTTGCTGAGGCGCTTGAAGAAATGGGAATCGGGCGTGTCACAACCAATTATCGGCTTCGTGATTGGGGAGTAGGCCGTCAACGCTATTGGGGCTGCCCCATTCCGGTGATCCATACCGACGAAGGATTGAAAACCGTCCGCGACGAAGACTTACCGGTGACATTACCAGAAGACGTTGTCGTCGATGGCTCTGGAAGCCCACTCGCCACACGCAGTGATTTTGTTCAGACCATTGATCCCGACACCGGTCGCCCAGCAAAACGAGAGACGGATACCTTTGATACCTTCATGGAATCCAGTTGGTACTATGCGCGCTTTGCTAGCGCGTTCTCCGATGACGCCATGCTCGATGCCCATGCCAACCACTGGCTACCGGTCGATTTGTATATTGGTGGAATTGAACATGCGATCTTACATCTCTTATACGCTCGGTTTTTCCATAAAGTGTTGCGTGACCTTGGTTTAGTCAACAGCGACGAACCCTTTAAGAAATTGCTCACTCAAGGAATGGTATTAAAAGACGGGTCGAAAATGTCCAAATCCAAGGGCAATACCGTTGATCCACAAGAGCTGATCGATCAATACGGAGCCGATACGGTTCGCCTGTTTACGATGTTTGCCGCACCCCCTGAGCTTTCGTTGGAATGGTCCGATGATGGTGTGGCCGGCGCGCATCGGTTCTTAAAACGGATTCACACCTTAGTGACCGAACATCTCAACCAGGGTCACCACGTCTCAAACGAACCGGTTGATCTTGACGGTTTGTCAGACGAGGCTCGTGATGTGTATCGAAAGCTTCACGAAACGATCGCCAAAGTCTCTGATGACATCGGCCGACGATATCATTTCAACACAGCAATCGCCGCCATCATGGAACTGACCAATAGCGTCATGAAATTCGATGCCACAAGTGATGCTGATCGGGAAGTGCGTTCGGAAGCCGTCGAAGCCATTGTCATTTTATTGTCACCAATCACACCGCATATCACCGAACATCTGTGGTCGGGTCTTGGTCATCAGAACTCCTTGATGGACGTTCCTTGGCCAAAAGTTCGCGAAGATGCATTAACTCGGAATACACTGACGTTGGTGGTCCAGGTCAACGGAAAACTCCGTGGTCGCATCGAGGTACCGAGTGATGCAGATCAGGCAACTATTCTGACCATGGCTCGGGACGAACCACAAGTCGCGAAGTTCCTCGAAGGGATGGTCGAAAAGAAAGCGATTGTTGTTCCTCAAAAACTCGTCAATTTAGTGGTGGCACCAGTATGATCAACCGACGCGCATTGTTAACGCTCACAGCAGCTGGCCTCCTCAGCGGATGTGGGTTCCGGTTACGTGGGACAGGGACACCCCAAGGGCAGCTTCCCGACAGATTGCGTATCCAGACATCAGATCCCTATTCACCGATCGTGCAAAACATCACGCGTCAACTCAACGATCAAGGCACGGATGTTGTCACTAGCGGTTCAGCACCGTTACTCAAAGTGACTCTGCCGACGCTCTCAAGCCGAGTACTTGGCCCTGTGTCAGGCGGCGATCAAACAGAGCTTGCTTTGCAGATGAGTTACAGCCTCACTGGTGATGATCTGATTCTTCTCATCCCAGAAACTACTGTTCGTGCAACACTCATCTACGTCGATGGTGGCGCAGACACGTCAGCGGAAGATCAGCGGATTGAGCAATTAAAGCGTAGTCTCGAGAGTGATCTACTGCGCCAGATTGTCCCCTCAATCCGGGTGCGCTATGAACAAGCGCTAAAGCAAACTCAATCCTCACAGGCCAACTAAATCATGGCCATCAAAGCTGCTGAATTTGATGGCCATCAATGGCGTTCCGCATTACCTCAGGTCGCTGCACTGATCGGTGATGAAGCATTTTTTATCACGAGGATTGGTGATCT
>OBNV01000074.1_pt1 | contig 8764 bp, 5 predicted proteins | sample 1498831 | NCBI WGS metagenome assembly OBNV01 (sample SAMEA3275640, study PRJEB22092) | marine metagenome | biome: ENVO:01000035; feature: ENVO:00002223; material: ENVO:00002042 | collected 2014-06-19T07:15:00+00 | depth 1 m | reverse complement strand
GTCATTTATAAAAATTTAATTTAACCATCGCAGAACAAATAAAACAATTAATATTTATTAAATTAATATTAAATTTTTTTAAAATTACTCTGTTTTAGTGGTTTTTGTATTATTTGTGCCTGATATTTTTTTTTCTCAACTTCTATAAAAATATCATTTCCCAATAAATCATCAGCTGTATAAATATTATTGATATATCCAAAAGCTAAATTTTTTTTAAAGTTAAATGAGTAGTTGCCAGAAGTTGTCCTGCCAATTATTTTATCTTTAAAATAAATAGGTTCATCGTGAAGTAACAATGGTGAACCTGGTTTATTATCTTTAAGAGTGAGCATAACAAATCTTCGGTCAATTTTTTTGCTTTTAATAACCTGAAGCGCTTTTTTTCCAATAAAATCAATTTCTTTTTTATTACTAATAGTGAATGTCAGGCCAGATTGAAATTGATTTTCTTCTGGAGAAATATCATGACCCCAATGCAAAAAACCACTTTCCATTCTCATCGTATCTAAAGCATGCATACCACAATTAGAAAGATTAAATTTCTTTCCTTTTTCAATAATTAGTTCGTAAATTTTTTTAGCATCAGTTGTTCTTATATATAATTCATAACCTAGCTCTCCAACGTATGATAATCGTTGAGCCCAAATTTTTGTATTATCGATTTTAATATGTTTTGCATAACCAAATTTAAAATTTTCATTTGTAAAATCTTCTTTACTTATCTCTTGCATTAAAGATCTGCTTTTTGGGCCAAAAATACCAAATACACAATAATCATCGGTTACATCTTTAAGATCAATTCCATCTGACAAATGTTTTTTAATATGAAATTTATCTCTTTCTCTTGTGGCTGCTGAACTAATAATTCTAAAATGATTATGATCAATACAGACTACTGTCAAATCAGTTTCAATGCCACCATCTTCATTTAACATGTGAGTATAAGTGCACTTTCCGACTTCATTTTTAATATTTGCGGTACAAATTTTTTGTAAATTTTCATGAGCTTGATCTGATTTAATCTCGAATTTCGAGAATGGAGTTAAATCAAATAAGCCTACATTATTTGCTGTATTGCTTGTTTCGTATTCAACAGCTGGATACCAATTTTGATAGTTGTAACTGTATTCATACTCTGATTTTTCGCCATCAAGAGCAAACCACATTGGTCTTTCATATCCTGCGGATACTCCAAAGCATGCTCCAAAGCTTTTTAATAAATCATGATGTGGTAAAGTTTTTATATTTCTTGATGTTTTGTGCTGTTTATAGGGCCAATGCATTCCGTATAAATCCCCTAAAGACTCGGTAATTCTATCTTTAATAAATCCCACATCTGAATGAAATTTCTGAAATCTTTTTATGTCGTAATTAAAAATATCTTCATTAATATGTCCATTCATTAACCACTCAGCAGTCACTTTTCCAACACCTCCTCCACTCCCAATTCCAATACTATTTAAACCACAGCTAACAAATAAATTTTTTACTTCAGGAACTTCACCTAATAAAGAATTAGTGTCTGGGGTAAAAGACTCTGGACCTGAAAAAAATTTTCTAATTCCTATTTTTTCTAGTACAGGAAACCTTTTCATAGATTTTTCTAAGTAAGGTTCAAAGTGCTCAAAATTTTCAGGAAATTCTCCAAAAGAAAAGTCTTCTGGTACTTTATTAGTTTTATTAAATGCAGGAATAGATTTACCCTCAAATATTCCAATTAATAATTTTCCAGCATCTTCTTTAAAATAAACACTGCTATCAAAATCTCTAATCACTGGTAGAGTTGGTGAAAGCTTTTCTATTGGTTCTGTAATTACATAAAAATGTTCAGCAGGATAAAGAGGAATGCTAACTCCAATCTTTTCACCAATTTGTCTGGACCACATTCCTGTTGCTAAAACCACGTACTCACATTCTATATCTTTACCATTAACTCTAACCCCATGAACTCTTCCATTTTTAGTCAATATAGTTTCAACAGGGGATTGTTCATATATTTTTGCTCCCCCTTTTCTTGCTCCTTTTGCAAGCATATGAGTTACCCCACTTGGGTCCGCAGATCCATCTCCAGGCATTAAAACACCACCTTTTAAGTCCTCTGTACTCATCATTGGGTATTTTTTTTTAATCTCATCTTTATTAAGTATCTTTAAATCAACACCATAAAGTTGAGCTGTTGTTGCTTGTCTTTTAAGTTCTTGCCAACGACTATCGGTTTGTGCAATTGAAAGTGCACCGTTAAGTCTTAGTCCTGCTGAGTGATCAACTTCTTTTTCTAAGTTTTTATATAAATCTAAGGTATATTTTCTAATTTTAGTTACAGAGGCTGATGGACCTAACTGACTTACTAATCCTGCTGCATGCCATGTTGTGCCTGATGTTAGTTGGTCTCTTTCTAATAAAACAACATCTTTCCAACCAAACTTTGTTAAGTGATAAGCAACAGAGCAGCCAATCACTCCACCACCTATTACAACAACTTTTGTGCTTGAAGGATACTTTTTATCCATCACTAATTTTTGATAGCTTCTCCAGGCTCTACAAAACTATACCCAAAAACATCGGCAACAGCTTTATAGGTTACATGACCTTTGTGAACATTTAGTCCTGCTAAAAAATGTTTGTCTTCGCCTAAGGCTTTTTGATAACCTTTATTTGCAAGTTTTACTAAAAATGGAAGTGTAGCATTATTTAAGGCTAATGTTGATGTTCTTGGTACCCCACCTGGCATATTTGCTACACAATAATGTACAACATCATCAACTATATAAGTTGGATCTCCATGGGTAGTTGGTTTACTTGTTTCAACGCATCCCCCCTGATCTATAGCAACATCAACAATTACAGATCCACGTTTCATAAATTTTAACATTTCTTTCGTCACTAATTTTGGTGCCTCAGCTCCTGGAATTAAGACACCCCCAACTAAAAGATCAGCCTCAGATAACAATTTAGTTAAATCAATTTTATCACTTTGTTCTGGAATAATTTTATCACCAAACATTTCTGTTAGCTGTTTTAATCTTTCCTCTGATTTGTCAACAATATGCACTTTAGCCTGCATCCCAGTTGCAATAACCGCTGCATTTTCTCCAACCACACCTCCACCTAAAATAACAACAGTTGCACCATTTACACCAGGTGCTCCTCCTAATAAAAGTCCTCTTCCATTTTGATTTTTCTCAAGACAATGTGCTCCAGCTTGTACAGACATACGCCCTGCAACCGCACTCATAGGAGCAAGTAAAGGTAATCTTCCGTTATTATCAGTTACAGTTTCATAAGCGATATTAATACTTTTTGATTTAATCAACCCTTCAGTTAATTCTTTGGCTGCCGCTAGATGTAAATATGTATAAACAATTTGATTTTCTCTAATCATTTCTACCTCTGATTTTTGAGGCTCTTTAACTTTAACAATTATTTCAGCATCATCAAAAATATCTGCTGCAGTGTTAGCAATTTTTGCACCAGCTTTTATGTATTGTTCATTTTCAAAGCCAGCTTCAAAACCCCCGTTGTTTTCAACAATAACTTCGTGACCTTCGGAAACTAAAGTCTTAACACTTTCAGGGGTTAGACCAATTCTATTCTCTTGAGGTTTTATCTCTTTAGGTACGCCTATCTTCATAAGCTTTCTTTTGTTTAAGTTAAAATTAACTAATTTTTTTGGTTTTTTTGATAATTAGTTATACCAGTTCTAAGTTTGTCGATAATTTCATCTATATGTTTTTCTTCACATATAAATTGTGGAGCTATAATTAGACAATCTCCAGTAGCTTTAAAATTAACTCCTGCTTCATAACAAGCTTTGAAAGTTTCATAACCTGCTTTACCTGGCTTAGTGTTCAATTTCATATCAATTCCGCCCATCATTCCATATCCTCTAATATTATCTACAGCTTCTAAATCTTGTAGTGAAAATAAACCTTTTTGAAAATAAGGAGCTAAGTTTTTTGCTCTTTCAAATATATCTTCTTTTTCAAAAATATCTTGAACTGCTAAAGCTGCAGCTACAGCAACTGGTATTCCTGAGTAAGTATAACCATGAAATAATTCGACCGAACCCATTGGAGAAGCATCCATCACTGCATCGTAAATTTCATCTTTACATGCAACAACACCCATAGGCACTACACCATTGGTTGTTGCTTTAGCCATTGTCATAATATCTGGTGTTACCCCAAACTCCTGACTAGCAAATACAGATCCAGTTCTACCCCATCCTGTAATCACTTCATCAAAAATTAAAAGTATTCCGTGTTTATCACATGTGTCTCTTAATTTTTGTAAATAACCTTTTGGTGGCACTAAAGTTCCAGTTGATCCAGCAATCGGTTCAACAATACATGCTGCAATGTTCTCAGGTCCAAAGTTAGTTGCTATTCTTTCTAAGTCATCAGCTAAGTCTGCACCCGTCTCTGGTTGGCCGCTTACAAATTTATGTTCTGGTAAGTGCGTATGTCTCATGTGTTGAACACCTGGCATTAGAATACTTGCAAAAGTTTTAACATTGTTGATCATTCCTCCAACAGAAACACAACCAATATTCATTCCATGATATCCACGTTCTCGACCTACAAATCTAAATCTATGAGCATTTCCTTTTGCTCTATGATAAGCGACTGCAATTTTAATCGCTGTCTCTACAGCAGTTGAACCACATATAGTGTAAAACATTTTATTTAAATCTGCTGGAGTGTGTTTGGAAATTCTTGTAGCTAATTCAAACGATCCACCGAAACCTTGCTGAAAAGGTTGAGCATAATCTAAAGTTTCTAATTGTTTAGTTACAGCTTCAGTAATTTCTTTTCTTCCATGCCCTAAAGGATTGCAAAATAATCCAGAACTTGCATCAATTTGAGTTTTGCCGTGATGAGTTTTTAAATAAACTCCTTTAGCTTCTGTAATTAATCTTGGGTTTGCCTTAAAATCTTTATTAGATGTAAATGGCATCCAATGTTCATTCAAAGAATTTGGTACCGAAGTTCTGTTTTCTGAGCTCATAATTTTTAATATTTAGTTATAACAAAATATGTAGACTAAAATGTTTTGTTTACTACATTTATTTTGACCTACATTGGACAACATTAATATACAACTTTAAATTGTACAATTGATTTATTTGCACACCAGCTTTTCGTCATAAAGTGTTTTACTTCTATCTAAAATTGAATTTAAATATGTCCAATTTAATTAATTAAACATAGGGGAATAAATGAAAAAATTATTAACTTTTATTCTAGGATCTATACTTGCGCTTAACCTGTCTATTTCAGTTGCAAATTCAGCTGCAAAAGAAGTTAGAGTTGCATATTTCCTAGAATGGCCAAGTCCTAACCTAGAGGACATGCAAAAGAAAAACTTTGCAAAAGCTCTTGGAGTACCAGTTAAATGGACAAACTTCACAAACGGTGGAGCGATGACTGATGCAATGTTAGCGGGAGATATTGATATTTCTTACTCGCAAGGTTTAGTACCTTTTATCAATGCTGTAAAATCTAAAGCACCTCTTAAGTTAGTCGATATTGCTATGGAATACGGTATGGGTGGAACAACTTGTGTTACATCTAATGCTTCTGGAATTACAAAAGCAAATGGTTCAGAATTAGAGGGTAAAAAAGTTGCTGTACCTCTTGGAACAATGGCTGAATATGTTTTCGATGAAAGTATGAAAGTTGTTGGAGCGGATAGAAGTAAAATGGATATAATCCAAATGGATCCTGAAGAAGGTGCTGCTGCATTAGTTAGTGGTGATGTTGTAATGGCATGTTTATTTGGTGGTAACTCTATTAAAGCTGCAGTTGCTGTTGGTTCAAGATTATTAACAGTTCAAGAAGCTAGAGATGCAGGTATTTTAGGAATAGATATTACTTCTGTAACAGATAAGTTTATGAAGGAAAATCCAGGAATGCTAAGAACTTTTATTGAAGTAACTCACGAAGCAAACGATAGATATAGAGCTGGTAAAAGCGATATGAATTCTATGTCAAAAGCTTCTGAAATGAAAGTTGCTGATATGAAAGAAACTTTAGATGGATTTAAATTCTTAACGCCATCAGAAACTAAGCAATCTATGGAAAGCGGTAATCTTGATGGTTTCCTAAAAGGAATGGGAACACCGGATGGAGCTGTAGATACAAGTTTCCTACCTTTATAATTTTTAAAGGTTTAAAATTTAAATAGGCGCCAATTATAATGATTGGTGCCTATTTTTTTTATAAAATTTCTAATATAAGGTAGTGAATGAGTGATCTTATCTCTGAAAATCTAAATATGATTTTTAAAACTCCAAAAGGAGAAACTGTTCACGCATTAAAAGATGTAAGTTTCACTCTTAAAAAGGGAGAACTACTTACTGTTCTTGGTCCTTCTGGTTGTGGAAAAACAACTTTATTAAATATTACTGCTGGATTTTTAAGACCTACTTCTGGGACAATAACTTTAAATGATAAAGAAATTGATGGTCCAGGTGTTGAAAGAGGAATGGTATTTCAACAAGGTGCTTTGTTTGAATGGTTAACTGTTGCTGAAAACGTAAACTTTGGTTTACGGATGAAAAAAGAAAATACAAAATTAACTGAAGAAAAAGTCGAGGAGTGGTTGGACATTGTTGGTCTCAAAGGTTTTGGTAATACACCTACCTACCAATTATCTGGAGGGATGCAACAGAGAGTGGCGCTCGCAAGATGTCTTATTAATGATCCTGATTTAATTTTAATGGATGAACCATTAGGCGCATTAGATGCACTAACTAGAGAGAAAATGCAGTCTTTAGTATTAAAAATTTGGAAAGAAACTGGAAAAACGATCATTTTAATTACTCACTCTGTGGAAGAAGCATTATTACTTGGAGAACGATTATATGTAATGGCGCCAAGACCAGGGAGAATACATAAAGAATACAATCTTCCATTCGCAGAAATGGGTCTTAAAGAAGATTTAAGAGAAATTAAAAAGAATAAAGAATTTTCATCAAAGAGAGAAGAAATTTTGTCCATGATCTGGAACATGGAAGAAGAAATAATGGGTAAAGAAAATTAATGTTTATTCAAATAGTAACTTTATTAATATTTGTCGCGATTATTGGAAGTATTCTTTACGGTCGAAGATTAATTAGAACAGAAAAAGTAGATGCCGTATTTGGAAATCCTGAAAGAGCGAAAGGTGGTACGCACTGGGTTATTGTTGGAAGTGCTGCAATACTTTTGGTTTGGCTATATTACTCTTGGGATATTGCAAAAGGTTTTTATCCAAAATCAGCAAATGAGTTATGTCAAGTTGCTAAAGTAAACGACTCTTTGCTGGGATTGAAATATCAATTTCCAATTGAAGAGAGAGAATTTAAGAGCACCTCTATAATTAAAATTGAAAACAAAAATCTTCAAAAAATTACTAAAGAAATTCAAAATTCTCCAGACTTAAATAGTCAGCAAAAAACTATTTTGGTTAGCTACATTAATAAAACTATTCAATTAATACCTTTGTTAACTAATGAAGATCTAATTGAGAGAGACACTAAAGCCAAAATTAATGAAATGACTGAAGAGATAAAACTCTTAACTTCAAATTTCAAACAAAAAGATTATCCATTTGAAACTCAAGAGCAAAAAAATGAAAGACAAAAAGCTATATCTGAACAAGGAGGATGGGGAATAATAAAAGTTCAATCTGGAACTGGATCTATAGAAAATACCATAGAAATTCCTGTGGTACCTGAGACAAACAAAGGTCTTAAATTTCATGTTGCAGCTGAAGAGCTAAAAGTCATTAGTGATAAATTTTTTAAATTAAGAAATCACAATCCTCAGTTCAAAACTTCAATTAAACAATTAAAAGATGAAATTAAAACCTACAGGAAAAGTTTAAATGATAACGAAGAAATAGCATCAGACTATGCAAAAAATATTGTTAAGATTGCAAGACGTATCGAGTTTGCAAGTATTTACCCTCCTAATGCTCTTGATGAGATGCAAAGAGCAATTATTGATTTTGATAATATACAAAAATCAGAACAAGGTGGATTGAGATTAATTGATATTCTCCTATTTCCAGCAGGAACAATAGTTGCCAGTGGACCAAGTTGTTCAGAGCAAGGTTCAGGAAGATGGTTACCAAAACCGTCTGATACTTTAAATAAATTTATCCTAATGTCTAAACCAAGTGTTGGTTATAAAAATATTCCACTGCTTTGGATAGAAATGATTGATGTTTCATCAATAGTTGGTTTTATTTTACCTGATTGGATAGCTGATATTTTGCCAGGCGATTATCCTGTTCATACCAAAGACGGAATTGTTAAAGAAAACTTTAAGGGAAATGTTTTAAAAGTTGTTACTGGTGACTTTAAATTATTCAAAATTCCTGTGCCCTACGGGCATATTTGGGACTCTTTTTTAAGGGTATTTTTAGGGTTAGTTTTTGGAATTCTAATTGGTGTTCCTTTAGGCTTATTTATGGGGCTAAATAGATTTGCAAAAGGATTTTTTGATCCATTAATAGAATTGTATAGACCAGTGCCGCCTCTTGCTTGGGCCCCTCTTATTATCTCAGTTTTAGGAATTGATAACACGGGTAAAGTATTTTTATTATTTATGGTCTCTTTATCTATTATGATCATTTCTGCAAGAGCTGGTGCTTCAGGAACTCAGCTTTCAAAAATCCATGCAGCTCACTCATTAGGCGCATCAAAGAGACAAATTTTAAGATATGTAATTTTTCCAAACTCACTCCCAGAAATTTTAACTGGAATAAGGGTTGC
>OBNV01000073.1_pt1 | contig 8889 bp, 8 predicted proteins | sample 1498831 | NCBI WGS metagenome assembly OBNV01 (sample SAMEA3275640, study PRJEB22092) | marine metagenome | biome: ENVO:01000035; feature: ENVO:00002223; material: ENVO:00002042 | collected 2014-06-19T07:15:00+00 | depth 1 m | reverse complement strand
CATTCGCTCGGACTTCGGGACCATGGGTCAGAGACTTTCTGGGTTTTCGTCCTTTTGGGCATACGTTTTCGTCCAAGCCTGCGAAACTGTCGTTCACGCCTGCAGAACGTCGCTGCAAAACTGTCGTCTGGGCCAACTGTCGACCAGGCAGGCTAGGCACACAAACCGACGTCCAGGCTCACGAAACTGTCGTCCAAGACGACCAGACTGTCGTATGACCTTAAATGCCGAAAAATCAACATTTTGGAAGAGCTGATAACCCTTTTTAACGACTATTTTAAAGGATTTATTGGTAAAAGCGCTATTTAGATCAGATAAAGAGTTACTGTTTTCAAATTTATTAATAATTTCCGACTGATCAATTATTTCTATTTGATCTTTTTTCTCATAATCAAAATCAATTTTTTCAATTCTGCCATTTATAAAGACTATTTTATTGTGTACTAATCCATCTACAAATACAGAGGTATCAACTTTGTTGGTAGATGTATAATCATTATAAAAACTTAATTCCCCAATATTTTTATTAATTATCTGGTTAAGATCTGAGAATTTCCAATCTTCTTCTTTTCTATTTGGAAAACCTTTGTTTATAAAATTATCTAAAGAAAATTTTTTTATTTCAATATCTTTTTGAGATAAACTTAAATTTTTAATAGTATTGTCAAAATCTTTTTGTAATTGTTCTTTCATCTAATTAAAATTTTCGTATCCTTTTTTTTCAAGTTCTATAGCTAAATCAGGACCACCAGATTTAACAATCTTTCCATTGATTAAAACATGGACAAAGTCAGGCTTAATATAGTCAAGCAACCTTTGATAATGTGTAATTATTAAAAAAGAATTTTTTTCATTTCTTAGAGTATTTACGCCATCTGCAACAATTCTTAATGCGTCTATGTCTAGTCCTGAGTCTGTTTCATCGAGAATAGATAATTTTGGAGATAACATTGACATTTGTAAAATTTCATTTTTCTTCTTTTCTCCCCCAGAAAAACCAACATTTAATTGTCTATTTAATTTTTCCTCATCAAATTTAAGTTCTTTTGATTTTTCTTTTACAAGTTTTAAAAACTCTATCGCATCAAGCTCTTTTTCTCCTCTTGCTTTTCTGACTGCATTTAATGAAGTTTTTAAAAAAATATTAGTATTTACTCCAGGAATTTCTAATGGATATTGAAAAGCTAAAAAAATACCTTTGTGAGCTCTTTCTTCTGTTTCAAGTTCAAATAAATCTTTTTCCTCGAAAAGAACTTCACCAGAAACCTCATATCCTTTCTTTCCTGATAAGATATTTGATAAAGTGCTTTTACCAGATCCATTTGGACCCATTATAGCATGAACTTCACCAGGATTAACATTTAGTGAAAATCCTTTTAAAATTTCCTTATTTTCTATTTTGGCATTTAGTTTATTTATTTTTAACATTAACCCACACTTCCCTCTAAACTAATCCCTACTAACTTTTGTGCTTCAACAGCAAATTCCATTGGAAGTTGTTGTAATACTTCTTTACAAAATCCATTTACAATTAAACCAACTGCCTCCTCTGCATTTAATCCTCTTTGTTGACAGTAATGCAATTGTTCCTCGCTTATTTTAGAAGTTGTTGCTTCGTGAGCTATATTTGACTCTGAATTTTTATTTTTGATATAAGGAACTGTATGAGCACCACATTTGTTACCCATCAGTAAAGAGTCGCACTGAGTGTAATTATTTGAATTCGATGCTTTTGAGGAAATATCAACCAATCCTCTATAAGTCATATCTGAAAAGCCAGCACTTATTCCTTTTGATATAATTTTACTTTTTGTATTTTTTCCTAAATGGATCATTTTAGTTCCAGTATCAGCTTTTTGATGATTATTTGTAATGGCGATTGAATAAAATTCTCCAACAGAATTATCGCCTTTTAAAATGCAACTAGGATACTTCCAAGTGATCGCAGATCCAGTTTCGACTTGTGTCCAAGAAATTTTTGAATTCTTACCTTTGCACAATCCTCTTTTAGTAACAAAATTATATATTCCACCTTTACCATCTTTATCACCTGGATACCAATTTTGAACTGTTGAATATTTTATTTCAGCATCATCAAGAGCAACTAATTCGACATTAGCAGCATGCAATTGATTTTCATCTCTCATAGGAGCTGTACAACCTTCTAAGTAGCTAACATAACTTCCTTTGTCAGCAATAATTAAAGTTCTTTCAAATTGACCTGTATTAGATGCATTTATTCTAAAATAAGTTGAAAGTTCCATTGGGCATCTAACACCCTCTGGAATGTATACAAATGAACCATCAGTAAAAACTGCTGAGTTTAAAGTTGCAAAAAAATGATCAGTTAACGGAATCACTGAACCTAAATATTTTTTAACTAGTTCTGGATGATTTTGAATTGCCTCTGAAATTGGACAAAAAATGATACCTTGTTTTATTAATTCTTCTCTAAAAGTTGTTGCAACTGAAACTGAGTCAAAAACTGCATCAACTGCAATACCATTTAATCTTGCTTGTTCTTGAAGAGGGATACCTAACTTTTTATAAGTTTCTAAAAGTTTAGGATCTAATTCATCTAAACTTTTCGGTTTATCATCCATACTTTTAGGTGCAGAATAATAATATAAATCTTGATAATCTATATTTGGATATTTTGGTTTTTGCCAATTTGGTTCTTTTAGTTGCTTAAATCTTTCATAAGCTTTTAATCTAAATTCAAGCATCCATTGTGGTTCTTTTTTAATGTTAGAAATAAATTTAATTACCTCCTCATTTAAACCTTTTGGTGCTCTCGTATTTTCTATATCAGTAGAAAAACCATATTTATAATCTTTTAATTTGTCTATTTCCTTTTGTCTATTTTCCATCTTAATTAATCCGTTCTGAATTATTTTTTAATAAATCCTCTAAACTTTTTTTTTCAAAAAAACTATTAATATGAGTTTCTAATTCATCCCAAAGGTTATGGGTTACACATTTAGTTGCTTTTCCATTGCACCCCTTTTTTGACTCTTTTTTGCACTGAACAGTTTTAACTTTTTCGTCAACAGCATTAAAAATATTAGTAAGTTTTATTTCATTAGGTTTTTTTGATAAAACATATCCACCTTGAGTACCTCTGGTACTTTTTACAATTTGATTTTTTTTAAGCTTTGAAAAAATTTGTTCTAAATAATCTAAGGAAATTCCTTGTCGTAATGAAATATCACGCAAAGACACTGGATTAATAGTGTCAAACCTTGCAAGATCTACAAGTGCCATAACAGCGTATCTTCCTTTTGATGTTAGTTTCATTTTACCCTTTAAATAATGGCCTTTTTATACATACCTGACTAAAATGGTCAAGTTTAGACTACAAAAAAAAACTAACATATTGTCGCTCAGTTATGATAAACGTAACTTTTTTTTGAGAATAATAATCAATTGCGCTTATGGATAACAAAATTTTAGAAATATTTATTCCAGGTCCAGCTGGACGTCTTGAAGCTAAATATTTTAAAAGTAAAAAAAACACATCTCCTGTAGCGTTAGTATTGCAACCTCATCCTCAATACGGGGGAACCATGAATAATAAGGTTGTAGTAGATACATTCCACACATTTATGGAAAATGATTTTTCTGTTTGTAGAGTTAACTTTAGAGGTGTTGGAAAAAGTGATGGGGAATTTGATAATGGCCAAGGGGAACTAGCTGATGCAGCTGCTGCGTTGGACTGGTTAGAAAGAGAAAATTTTGATAATTCTCAATGTTGGGTATCTGGTTTTTCTTTTGGATCATTGATAGCTATGCAACTGTTAATGAGAAGACCTGAAATAAATAGATTTATAGCAATTTCACCTCAACCTAATGTTTATGATTTTTCTTTTTTATCACCATGTCCTACATCTGGAATGGTAATTTATGGAAAAAAGGATGAATTGGTTCCATTAGAGTATATTACAGAACTAGATAAAAGACTAAGTGCACAAAAAGGAATTAAAGTTGAATTTCATGCTGTAACTGATGCCAATCATTTTTTTTCTAAAACAGATAATGTATTAATTAAAAGTCTTGATAAATATATTAAAAAAGAGACAGCTCTTTATTAAAAATTTTTTACTAGTTTTCCGCCAACTGTAGGCTTTGCACATCCTGTAGTTTTTGGAAATGAAATAGGTAAATCCAAAAAAGATCTAATAGCTAAATATCCAAATGCCTGAGATTCAATATAATCACCATTGAAACCATAGTTATCTATATTATCTAAAATAAAATTGTATTTATTGTTAAGATTTTCTTTAATACAATCCATTAAAGCAATATTTTTTCTTCCTCCCCCTGAAATTAAGTATTTAATTTTACTATCAGTGCCTATATTTTCTATTCCTTTAGCTATTAGATAGCCTGTAAAGTTAGTTATTGTTGCGCAGCCATTTTCAAAAGTGAGACCTCTAGCAAATGAGTTGTCAAAATCTTTAATATCTAAAGATTTTGAATATGTATCTATGTTAAAATTTTCAATGATTTGATTAGTAATTAATTGATCAATTTTTCCTGCTTTTGATATATTTCCATTTTCATCAAATTTTTTATTAGAATTTTTTCTAACCCAGTCATCTATCAAACAATTCCCAGGCCCAATATCATGAGCGGTAATATTGTCTTCAAAATTACTGGCAATACTTATAATCTTAGTAAGATTTGTTATTCCTCCAATATTTATAAATCCTATCGGAAAACCTATTTTAAATTTTTCATTCACAATATTAGATATGAGATAGTGAAATATTGGTGTTAAAGGGGCTCCTTGTCCTTCATTTTCAATATCTTTTTGTCTAAAGTCATAAATTACCTTTTTTTTTAATAGTTGAGACAGCAGCTTTCCGTCTCCAAGCTGTTTTGTAATTTTTTTTTGTGGCTCGTGAAATATAGTTTGGCCATGAAAACCAATTAGATCAATTTCATGCTTATATTTTAACAATATTTGGTTTATTTTTTCTGCATGAAAAATTGTGATTTTTCTTTCTAGATTTCCCAATTCTTTAGAATATTTAAATAAATCATTCTCTACTAAAACTAAATTTCTTAATCTAATTAACTCTGCTTGTAGTTCGACATCATACTCAAAATACTTATCTAAAATGTTGTAAAATTGATATTGCCCATCAGATTGGATTATTGATATATCCACTCCATCCATTGAGGTTCCACTCATTAATCCTATAGATGTATATAATTTTTTTTTCATTGATATTCTTTTTATTAAAAATTTGTATATTGTAACTATAGACTTATGAATAAATTTTTAAAAGATTTTAAAGATCGTGGATATTTCTACCAATGTACTAGTGAGGATGAATTATCAAATTTACTAGATAAAGAAAAAATCAAAGCTTATATTGGTTTTGACTGTACCGCAGAGAGTTTACATGTTGGTAGCTTACTGCAAATAATGTGTTTGAGATTACTTCAAAAAAATGGACATCGTCCTATAGTTTTACTTGGTGGTGGAACTACAAGAATTGGTGACCCATCTGGAAAAGATAAAACTAGAAAAATTTTAAGTGAAGAAGAAATTGAAAAAAATATTCTAAATATTAAAAATATTCTTAAAAAATTTTTAGACAATGATGACCCAAGCACAAAACCAATATTTGTAAATAATTATTCTTGGTTAAAAAATTTGAATTATATATCTTTCCTAAGAGATATTGGAAAACACTTTACTATCAATAGGATGTTGACATTTGATAGTGTCAAATTGAGACTGGATAGAGAACAATCACTTAGTTATATGGAATTTAATTATATGATTTTGCAAGCATATGATTTTTTAGAATTAAATAAAAAAGAAAATTGTGTTTTACAAATTGGTGGTTCTGATCAATGGGGGAATATTGTAAACGGAGTTGAGCTTATTAAAAGATACTCTAATAATCAAACTTTTGGTTTAACTACTCCACTAATTACTTTAGCTACAGGTGCAAAAATGGGTAAGACAGAAAACGGTGCAGTTTGGTTAGATGAAAAATTTTTATCAGCTTATGATTACTGGCAATTTTGGAGAAATATTGATGACAGGGATGTGATTAAATTTATAAAAATGTTTACTGATCTTGATATTGTCGAGATAGAAAAATTAAAAAAAAATAACATAAATGAATTAAAAATTTTGCTTGCAAATAAAACTACCTCTTTGCTTCATGGCGAAAAGGCAGCGAAGAACTCAGAACAAGCAGCTAAAGAGGCATTTTCTGGAAATTCACTTGGTTCAAATTTACCTTCTGTAAATATATCATTAGAAAATGTTGATAAAAAAATTAACGTTTTAGATCTTATTTTACTGTCTAAATTAGAAAATTCTAAAAGTGAGATTAGAAGACTTATAAAAGGAAATGCGATAAAAATTAATGATAATACTATATCTGACGAAAAATTTATTATTGATCACAATCTTTTTAAAGAAAATTACCTCAAGTTATCTATAGGAAAAAAAAGACACATTAAAGTTGAGCTAAATTAATTTTTTTTAATTTTTTCTATAGTACGAGTTATAAATCTTGGGGTTAATGTCTTAATTGGATTTACAGTAGTTTCTAGCTTCTTAGGTGGCCCTTTAATCTTAAAACTTACTCCAAAAACCCCTTCTCCTGTTTTATCTCCAACCAAAATTTTCCCAAGAACTGGTATTGAACTAATTGTTTTATTAATAGTGGTTGCTGGCACAAGTGTCCCTCTTAGGCTAATTAGTTTATCATCCTCTACATATCCACTCATTAATATTGAAATTGCAGGACCAATTGCATAAATCTCATCAATTGTCATTAGATCTCCCTGATTTTTAAAATTCATTTCAAATTCATCAAATCTAATTCCTTCTCCTGATAAAATATCTGCAATTCCCTGTAGAGAAGCAAGAGTAAGAATTTTTGTTAAAACTGGTAATTCTTTCAATTTAAAATCATAAATATTAAGTTTAGATATAGAAATATTATCTTTTTTAGATGAATAGAAATCTAGATATCCTTCATCAAATCCTTTAATAAATTTATATCGTTCAACTAATGGTTTTGCTTTTGAGGAGTATAGTGTAGTTATTTTGTTATTTTCAGCATCACTATTGATTGAAAATGATATATTTTTTTTATCACCAAAAAGTGCAGATAAATTGGCATCTACAACACTATTATCTTTAATAAATAAATTTCCTTTTAAATCTGATATATAATTAACTTCATCTAAAGAAACTTCATCTAACTTTATATTTAAAGCAATATTATTTTGAAAAATATTATTTCTTTTTTTATCATTACCTTTTAAAAGATTTGTAATTAAGGTATTTGCATTTAAACTAAATCCAATTATATCAAAATCGTCTTTTTTTATTTTTTTTATCGAATATTTGTTTAACTTATTCTCAGTGTCTAAATAATCAAACTCAACATAATCAACATTAATAATTGAATTATTCTCATTTAAGGTAAGGTTACTTACTTCAATTTTATTTTTGTCTTCTAAAATAGTTAGATTGTTTAAAGAAAGATTTTTATCTTGCTCATAATAACCATCAATTTTTAATTGGGTGTCTATTTTATTATTTTTTTTATAATTAAAAAAATTTACTTCAAAATCAGTTTTGTCTAAATTCATATCTAAATCAAAATTGATTTTTTTATCTTTTGTTGATATTAAATATTTTATACTTTCAAATTCATCATCAACTTTTATTTTACCTTCGCCTGCTAAAGATAATTTTTTGTTATTATATTTAATATTTAATTTCTGGTTTTTTAAATTAATATTCTCATTAGCAGATGGGAAAAAAACACTAATAAAATCTTGTTTTTTTAAACTAATAGCATCTAAAGTTAAATTCGATTGAATATTATAACTTTGATCATTATTTTTGAAGATATAGTTAATTTTATTAAAATTTTCTTCTAATTTTATTTCTCCTTCCCCAATAATTGATAATAAATTTTTACTATACTGTAATTTTAACTTATGATTTTTTAAAACAATTTCCTCATTTATGTTTGAGAAAAAGTCTGAGATATAACTTTCTCTATTATATTTAAGCTGGTCTAAATCAATATTAGACTTAAGAAACATATTTTTTAATTTAAAATTTTTATTAACCTCAAAACTAAAACTATTATCTGAACTGAAAGTCGTGTTATCATAATTTAAATTTTTTAAATTTAATTTTAATCTCCTCCAAAAGCAATCAAAACTGCAGTAACCAGAGATACTGCTTTTTCAGAGTTTTTAGTTGCTAACGACATAGCAATGTACGAACATGCTAGGCCAGTCAAAATAAGAGTTACTCCCAATGCAACAATCATTAATGGTTCCATGACATCAATAAATGGAACAACAAAAAATAAAAAAGGAATTCCCATTAAGTAATATGAGTGAATACCATCAAACAATGAATCCATAGCTTCCTTTCCTTGTTTCCACCTTTCAATAATTACAACATGAACTCCCGTCCATAAAGCGCCTTGAGTAGGAAAAAAAGGATTAACTATAGCTCCTATTGCATTTCTAATGCCCACACTATTGTGCGATCTATTAATGTCTATATCTATTATTTCGTCTGGTCTTTTTTCTTGTCCCTCTTTAATAACTTCTATACCTGTAACAAAATCACCAAATAGTAATAAATAACCAATTATCACCAAAGGCAAAACCTCTAAATACATCTCGGTTGGCGGAAAGCCGATTGATAATGGTGATGTTTGAGAATACACATCTCCAACTGCTGGAACAGCCAAACCCCACTCTATACTCCAACTAATTTCACCAGTGATGTAGCCTACAATTGCTGCAACTATAAATCCAGGCAGCAAACCCAAAGATCCAATGAGGGCAAGAATTTTATTATTTTGAGCTAATCTTTTGAAA
>OBNV01000071.1_pt1 | contig 9001 bp, 9 predicted proteins | sample 1498831 | NCBI WGS metagenome assembly OBNV01 (sample SAMEA3275640, study PRJEB22092) | marine metagenome | biome: ENVO:01000035; feature: ENVO:00002223; material: ENVO:00002042 | collected 2014-06-19T07:15:00+00 | depth 1 m | reverse complement strand
CTGCGTAACAAATAGAAATATAAAAACCTGCTAGGGAACTCATAACTCCTCCAAATATAATAGTCATGTATCTAGTTTTTATTACATTATAACCGAGAGCATAGGCAGAATTATGGTTTTCTCCCACTGCTCTGACAATCAGACCTGATTTAGTTTTAGTTAAAAAATAACTCACTAAGAATACTACTAAGAATGAAATTACTATAAAATAATATGGGTTTAATCGCAATTGTAATGACATTACAAGATGAGGCTAGTGAAATTGCGGGCCGGGCGGAACGTGCTTTGAATCGTCATTTAAACGGGGGCTGTCAGGTTCCGATCGCTGCTTACGCGATCGAGCGTGAGGGTCGCTTATGGCTTCGTGCCTTGGTTGGATCCGCTGATTGCGGGACGCTATTGAAAGCTGACGATGTGGGTGAATACGATGAAGCTGAGGCGCTCGGTATTCGAGTCGCCGAGGAGTTAATCGCGCAGGGCGCAAAAGAGCTTCTCGCTCAAGCGGGTTTGTAGGCTTGAAAATCTGGTTAAATCGGCTGCCTTCTGCGTTTCCTCGAACCAGTGTGACCTTTGATGCGGCAGGTTTCGAGCCGATTGCTATTTCGTGTCTGCAGGCTTGTCCCTTAGATGTGTCATTGCATCCTGCGATCTTCGATTTTGATCGATTTTCTGATGTTGTCGTGACATCGCCTGAAACCGCGCATTTATTGATCGACGCGATCCTTGGGCGATGGACGCAATGGCCTGACTCTCAGACTTTTTGGGCGGTGGGTCCAGGCACTGCGCAACTCCTCAACTCAGAAATTCGATCCGTTCGCGAAGGCAGTGAACCCGGATCATCATCGCTGATTGAGCAAATGCAGCGAGAAGTCCACGCTCAGAGTCGCATCATCGTCGCAAGCGGACACGGATCAGGCCGCCAATTTGATGGTTTGAATCAGCTCGTGGACGATCCGGTTGTGCATCTAGAACTCTTTGCTCTTGAGAGTTGTCTGCAGCCATCGGATTTGGATGTGTCGGAAATTACAGCGATCGTGCATGGTTCTGTTGCGTTGTTAAAAGCATTTGTGGATACCGCGGTGTCACAACGCGTGGACATCACGCCCACACTGCATTTTGTGACAAGTTCCGATGCGAAAGAACAATTACCCTCGGGAAGCCGGTATTATCAAATCAACGCACCGACATCTGATGCGGTCGAACTGGCGATGCAAGGAGAGCCGAGTGTCAAAGCCTGAAGAAACACAGCCCGAGTCAGCCGGTGAGGCAGTCGTCGCGCTCGAGGAGATGGAAGTCGTCGCTGAGTCCTCAGACCCAGTGAGACCTGCTCAAACCAATCGGTCGGGTGCGTTGCTTTCTTTGACACTGAGTATTGTCGCGACTGCGGCCGTTGGTGTCGGCGGTTGGCTGGGTTGGACGGAAGTTCAAACGATCCGAGGCTCGGTGCAATCGATTGATGCCATCGTACAGACACTGGGAACTCAGTTAAGTGAGCTGAAAAAGCTGCAAACTGAGACCCGCGCGCTGGAATCACACATTCAGCGGCTTGAGACTGACGTGAGCCGTGCGGATGCGCGTAATCAGTCAGTGATTGATCGGGTGGAAATGGTTGCTGAGCAACTGGCAAAAGCACAAGTTGATACCCGTAGCAGTTATGTCCTCGCGGAAGCCGAGTATTTATTAAAACTGGCTGATCAACGGTTGTTGATTGAGCGCAACCCAGAAACCGCGGTTAACTTGATGCGCACCGCACAAGCGCTTTTTGGTCAGTTACAAGATGGTCGGTTGCTGTCTGTCAGAGAGTTGCTTGCGCAAGATTTAAATACCTTATCTTCAATCCCGACCATTGACGTGCTTGGTATTCAAGCGGACCTTCTAGCTCTCGATCCTGTATTGGACGAGCTACAGTTGCCAGTTCGTCGATTGAGGGCCGACACGCCCACGGATCAGGCAGTTGATGTGCAAAAGTGGCTGGGTGATTTATCAGAATTTATCCGGATTCGAGAGGTGAATGCGCCCATTACACCCCTAGTTTCTGCATCGGATGCAGGCCGAGCACGCGAAGTTCTGCGTTTGAGCCTTGAGCAGATTAAGGTCGCCTTGATTCGAGAAGACCAAGCATTATTTGATGCAGGTCTGGCTCAGGCAAAGCGTCTGTGTGCGCACTTTTTCGACGTGACAGCAGGTGCTGGTCTCAAAGTGATGTCGGTGCTGAGTGCGCTTGAGGGAACGCCTATCGTTCGAGAAATCCCTGATGCCGCTCAAGGTCTTCGTGCACTCAAAGCGTATCGCGGTGCGCTGACCCAAGAGCGTGTTTCCGCCACTGAGGTGAAGCAGTGAGTCGCCTCATTCGATTATCCATTTGGCTTGGGATTCTCGGAGCACTGCTGGCACTCGGTCTGTATCTCGGTGATCGGGTTAAAGCGGACCCGGGCTATGTACTGTTCGCCTACGGCGGGTACACCATTGAGATGTCACTCTGGGCCTTTGTCATTTGTTTTCTGGCAATCACGGTCGTGCTTTGGGTTCTGTTTGGTTTAGGCGGTGCGCTTGGACGGCTCCCCCTCAATCTATTGAGATCCTGGGGCCGGATGCGTCACCGAAAAGCAGATTCTAGATTAGTCGAAGGCGCACTGTGGTTGCGTCGTGATGAGCCCGCGCGCGCACTTTCGGTCTTAAAAAAAGATGCCAGTTCGGAGTCCTTACCTGCATTACATTGGCTGTTGGCCTCTGAGGCGGCGCGTCGACTGGAGCAGTTGGATGAGTCCGAGCGTTATTTGGAATCTGCCGAACGTTTGATGGCGAGTATTCCGAAAGCGATTGAACACGACTCAATGCCGAGAGAATTTAAGCCGTTGTTGAAATCACTGAAAAAGCAGTGGCGGGAAGATTGGGCCCTAGGCCTCGAAACGGTTGGCGATGATGACCCATTGTCTCGGTTGGCCAGCTTAAATTCACTGGCGAAAGCACAGGCAGAGTCGGTTGCTTTGGAGGTCGTTCAAGCGAGACTCGCACTGGCTTCCGGGCTTGAGGCGGAAGCAAGACACCACATTGATCGAGCTAACCAACTGGATCCATCCAATCCCCTGGTTTTGCTGCTCCGTGTTGAGTCCGAGACGGGCCGAACAGCGGCACTTGAAGATTTAAGACACCGCTTACTCCAAGACCTCGCTTAGCGCTTTTTCATCGACTGGAAGAATTCATCGTTGGTTTTGGTTGTCTTAATGCGATCAACCAAGAACTCGATTGCTTGGAGATCTTCCATTGAATCAAGCAGTTTCCGCAAAATCCACATCCGCTGCAGTTCTTCTTCTGTCGTCAGCAGGTCTTCGCGACGTGTTCCGGATTTACGAATGTTAATCGCTGGGAAGATCCGCTTCTCTGCGGCACGTCTTTCCAAATTCAGTTCAGAGTTACCTGTTCCTTTGAACTCTTCGAAAATCACTTCATCCATCTTCGAACCGGTATCGACCAATGCTGTCGCAATAATCGAGAGACTACCGCCCTCCTCAATGTTTCGAGCGGCACCAAAGAATCGTTTTGGTCGTTCTAAGGCATGCGCATCCACACCACCTGTCAGAACCTTGCCTGATGATGGTTGAACGGTGTTGTATGCCCGAGCAAGACGGGTGATTGAGTCCAGCAAGATCACCACATCGCGCTTGTGCTCTGTGAGTCGCTTGGCTTTTTCGATAACCATTTCGGCGACTTGCACGTGCCGCGCTGGAGGTTCGTCAAATGTTGATGCAATGACTTCACCGCGAACAGTTCGTTGCATTTCGGTGACTTCTTCGGGCCGTTCATCGATCAACAAGACGATCAGATAGCATTCGGGGTTATTTCTGGTGATGCTGTTGGCAATATTCTGAAGCATCAACGTTTTACCAGCCTTCGGCGGTGAAACGATCAGTGCGCGTTGGCCTTTACCGATCGGACAGACCAGATCGATTATTCGGGCAGTTAAATCTTCAGTTGAACCATTGCCTTGCTCCATTTTAATTCGCTCTTCGGGAAACAAGGGCGTGAGGTTTTCGAATAAAATTTTGTTCTTGGCGTTTTCTGGCTTATCAAAATTGATTTCATCAACCTTCAACAGCGCAAAGTAGCGCTCACTATCTTTTGGAGGGCGAATTTTCCCCGCTATTGAATCACCTTTGCGAAGATTGAACCGCCGTATTTGGCTCGGTGAGACGTAGATGTCATCTGGACCCGCGAGATAGCTCGAGTCAGCAGACCGCAAAAATCCAAAGCCATCCGACAAAATTTCTAAGACGCCATCGCCATAGATGTCTTCACCACTTTTCGCATGGGCTTTCAAGATGGAGAAAATCACATCTTGTTTGCGAGATCGTGCGAGGTTTTCAAGGTTCATGCTTTCCGCAATCTCAAGGAGCTGCGGCATTGATTTTTTCTTAAGTTCTGTGAGGTTCATGTGTTCTCTGAATCACCCTGGATCGGACCATGGGCGCTATCTTGGTTGGTTGGTAACGTTGAGTTCTGAAATAAAAAAGGGAGCGTGAAATTCATCCACACCGAAAGCTTAGGCGCTTTCGGTGTGCTCGTCTAGCCCTTTAAATGTTTGAGTCAATAAAAGCAGCCAGCTGGCTTTTCGACAGTGCGCCGACTTTTGTGGCTTCTGGTTCACCGTTTTTGAAAAGGATGAGGGTTGGAATACCGCGGATATTGAACTTCTCAGTCGCTTCGCTATGGTCGTCGACGTTCAACTTGGCAATGGTTAGGCGGCCGTCATATTCAGTCGCAAGTTCTTCCAAGACCGGTGCGATCATCTTACAAGGGCCACACCATTCGGCCCAGAAGTCCACAAGTACAGGGGTTTGCGCGTCGTTGATCGTTGAATCAAAGTTTTCGTTAGTCAAAGTTGTAATGTGATCGCTCATTTCGTCCTCGTTATATTTTTTTGTCTAGGCAGTGAGGTTTTCGGCCGCCTCGATTGCGGCATAAGTTAATATACAGTCCGCGCCGGCACGAACCATTGATTCAAGACTTTCCATCATGACGGCCTTGCCGTCAATCCATCCGTTCTGATGTGCGGCTTGAATCATGGCGTATTCGCCGCTGACTTGATAGACCGCAACCGGAACTTTAAAGGTTGTTTTGATCCGTTGGACGATATCCAGGTAGGGAAGCCCTGGTTTAATCATCACAATGTCTGCACCCTCGTAAAGATCTTCAGCGACCTCATGTAATGCTTCATCACTGTTGGACGGATCCATTTGGTAGGTGCGCTTATCCTTTTTTCCAAGATTCGTGCTGGACCCCACAGCATCTCGGAAGGGTCCGTAGAATGCGCTCGCGTATTTCGCGGAATAGGCCAAGATGCGCGTATGAATATGATCTTCATCTTCCAGCGCATCACGAATCAAGCCGATGCGCCCATCCATCATGTCGCTCGGTGCCACGATATCGGCTCCTGCCTCGGCATGCGAGAGCGCTTGTTGGACCAAGACGTCACAGGTTTCGTCATTCAAGACGTAGCCTGATGCATCAATGAGGCCGTCTTGACCATGGGTGGTATAGGGATCAAGTGCGACATCGGTGATGACGCCGAGGTCTGGTAGTGCTGATTTGAGCGCACGAACGGCAAGCTGTACCAGACCATCTGGGTTGTAAGCCTCTCGTCCATCATCAGTCTTGTTGTTGCGAACAACCGGGAACAAGGCAACCGCTGGGATACCTAATAAAAATACGCGTTCGGCTTGTTTCAGCATCAGATCAATCGATAACCGTTCGACTCCAGGCATTGAATGCACGATTTCCCGTTCATCATGTCCGTCGAGCACAAACATCGGATAGATTAAATGTGAGGTCGTCAGAGTATTCTCTCTAACCAGCGCGCGTGAAAAGGCGTCGCGGCGATTGCGACGCAGGCGCCGTGTTGGATAACCGACTGGAAATATTTCCGCCATCGTAAACCTCTTTGGATGAAATCTATGCAGATGCCCATAGGGTATCTGAATTAAAATGGAGTTTCGCGTGTTTCAGCAATGAGGACTTGATGACAATGAGAGGAATCAGCGTTTGAAACGTCTGTTGTGGGCCGTCGGTCTGATTGGCTTGATTTTCGTGATCTGGATCAGTCGCGATTCCCTCAGCATCAGCGGGATGTTGAGTCATTATGCGGAATTTAAACGACTCGCCGGCGATCAATTTTGGTGGGCTTTGAGCCTGTTCTTTCTCAGTTACGTCGCGTCTGTGGGTTTATCGCTCCCGATCGCATCATTTCTGACCTTGACTGGATCTGCAGTGTTTGGATGGGTGGCTTTGCCTACGATCGTGTTAGCAGCAACCACGGGTGCATTTCTGGTATTTGTTCTGGCATCAACCGTCGCTCGGGAGTTCTTTTTCAGTCGCGCCGATGTGGTGCTCGACCGAGTTCGATCTGTCTTTGCCAAAAGCCCGATCCGATGGCTTTTGACGATGCGCTTAATTCCATTTTTCCCCTTCTGGTTAGTCAATATTTTGCCCGCACTGCTCTCGATGAAGTCTCGGGACTATCTGTTTGCAACCCTGATTGGAATCCTTCCGGGGACGGCAATTTATGTGGCTGTTGGTCGCGGCCTCGATACCATACTGACAGCTGGCGATGAGCCAGATTGGAATCTCTTGCAAAGCCCGGAGGTCTGGTTACCTTTGTTTTTACTTGGCTCGTTGACAGCAGTCTCTGCGGTCTTGAAGAGCCGCCATCAATAGGATCGGATAATGATGTGGATTCGTCTTTTTGTTCTCATGACTGTGCTAATGGCCAGCTATTCAGCCACAGCTCAATCATGGAGCGAGATTAAGCGTGAGGCTCGTGGCCAGACTGTATATTTTTATGCTTGGGGAGGCTCTCCTGCGATCAATCAATACATTGATCGTTGGGCTCAAATCGCCAGTGAACGTCAACAGATCAACGTTGAGCATGTCAAAGTTGATGATATTTCGATGGTGATTCAAGGAATTCAGACCGCGAAGCGAGTCGGTACATCAGATCAGGGGTCTGTTGATTTGCTCTGGATCAATGGCGAAAATTTCGCCCGGATGAAACGCGATGGACTGCTTGGCGAGCCCTTTGTTGCTAGTTTGCCATCAGCAGAACACATCAATCTGGATGATCCAACAATTGCAACGGATTTTTCAGTCCCAACCGATGGTTTAGAGGCGCCCTGGGGCCGAGCGCAGTTGGTCTTTATGCATGATCAGGCGCGGCGACCAAATCCCCCACGGTCAATGCAGGCGCTGTTGCAATATGTCCAGACGAATCCCGGATGGATCACCTATCCAGAGCCGCCCAATTTCCATGGCACAACATTTCTCAAACAAGTCTTATTGGAAACGACGCCCTATCCACAATGGCTGAGCGAACCTTATGCAGCAGAGCGTTTTCAGGCAGCCACCGAGCCGATGTGGGCGCTTCTGGACGCGCTCCACCCCCACCTCTGGAGATCAGGGCGGGAATTTCCGGATTCAGCAGAAGCCATGATGGATTTATTTGCAGATGGTCTTCTCGACATGGCGCTCAGCTTTAATCCGAATGATGCGTCACAGCGTATCTTAGATGGTCGCTTTCCACCCACAGTTAGGACCTATATTCACGAGCCTGGCACCATCGGTAATACGCATTTCCTGGCGATCCCCTTTAATGCATCGGCCCGGGCAGGTGCGCAGGTTTGGATCAATCTGCTTCTCAGCGTTGAAGCCCAGGCCGATAAAGCCTCTCCTTCAGTCTGGGGTGATCCAACGGTGATCGATGTGGGACGTTTGCAAGGGGCTGACCAGGAGCGATTTGAGGCTCTTGAGTTGGGGCCTGCGACTTTAACCGGAGCTGAGCTTGGCACTCCGTTAGCCGAGCCTCACGCGAGCTGGGTTGAGCCGCTCGAAGCAGCATGGAAGTCACGCTATTTCGGACAGGCTCAGTGACTTGGGTTGAGCGTGTTTTTGGCTTGATTCTTGTCATTCCGGTTATTGGCTTGTTCGATGAGGCCCTCGGTCAATATTCTGATCGATCGTGGACTTCCGGTGTCGATCGATTACTCAATGAGCCGGCGCTCGTTCAATCAATCGTCCTGTCGATTTGGGTTGCCGTTGTCTCGCTTGCGATCTCGATCAGTCTTGCTCGCTACCTGTCTGGTCAGTGTGTTACCAGTGGCTCAGTCAGAAGTTGGCAAAGCCTATTACTTGCGATTCCTCACAGCGCCCTGGCATTGGGGTTATTGTTAGCGCTATCCTCAGGCGGAGTCGGTTGGCGATGGGTCTCACAATTCTTAGGGCTCTCAGCTGATCATCAATATCTGTTTCCGAGAGATCCTTGGGGACTTGGGCTTATCGCGTCCTTGGTCATCAAAGAAACTGCATTCTTGACAGCGATTGCGATTCCAATTGCTCAACGACTACCACTCGCTTCCTATCGAGCACTCTCTCGACAAGCGGGCCTCACGCAGACCGAATCGTTTAATCAACTGATTTGGCCGCAAGTGCTTAGTCTCATGAAGCCCGCTTTATTTGTGGTTTTCGTGTTTGGTTTGACTAACCTGGAAGTCAGTTTGATTTTAGGACCTGATCAACCACAGGTCTTTGCAGTCCGATTGTTTCAGTTAGTGACAGATCCGAACCCGTTAAACCGCCAGGCTGGATCCTTGGGACTGATCATTCTCTTGTTGAGTTTAGGCGTGGCATGGCTCATTTTTCGACGCGTGTTTCGAACACGATTGCATCAAGAGCGGATGGTGCATCACACGCCGGGATGGGTATGGTTGTCGATCGATCGGTGCCTGGTTGGCCTGGTCTGCTTGTCGTTACTGAGTTTGCTGTTGTGGTCGATCACTCAACGCTGGGGTGTGGCCGATGCCTTGCCTGTAATGTCCTTTCGTCTGGTTGCGTTAGCCCCTTTAGTGGATCCGATGATGATGTCACTGATGATCGGTTGTACAACGACTGTCCTATCAGTGGGTCTTGCGATTGCAGTGCTTGAGTATCAAGTGTTTCGAGGGCACGCGCGCTT
>OBNV01000069.1_pt1 | contig 9240 bp, 9 predicted proteins | sample 1498831 | NCBI WGS metagenome assembly OBNV01 (sample SAMEA3275640, study PRJEB22092) | marine metagenome | biome: ENVO:01000035; feature: ENVO:00002223; material: ENVO:00002042 | collected 2014-06-19T07:15:00+00 | depth 1 m | reverse complement strand
TAACCGATCCGCGCTCGACCCCATTGCTCCGAACATGGATCGATAATGCACCGGTTGAGGTGTTGGAATAGATGCATTGGGATCACCCATCGGAGCGGACACGATAAACCCACTCTTTAAAATCAAAGAGGGTTTGGTTCCGAAAAATGCGGGTTTCCAGAGCACGAGATCAGCCATTTTTCCCACTTCAATTGACCCAACTTCATGCGCAATCCCATGAGCGATCGCTGGATTAATCGTGTATTTGGCGATGTACCGTTTTGCTCGAAAGTTATCGTTCCAATCCGGATCCCACTCCAGGGATCCAAACTGATCTTTCATTTTGTGTGCAGTCTGCCAAGTTCGAGTGATTACCTCACCGACTCGACCCATGGCCTGAGAATCGGACGCGATCATGCTGAATGCACCCTTGTCATGCAGAATATCCTCGGCCGCAATCGTCTCCTTGCGAATCCGACTATCCGCAAATGCAACATCTTCTGGAATATTCGGCGACAGGTGATGGCAAACCATCAACATGTCTAAATGTTCATCAACGGTATTTACGGTGTAGGGGCGTGTCGGATTTGTCGATGATGGCAAGATATTAGGTAGACCGGCTGCTTTAATGATGTCGGGAGCGTGGCCACCACCGGCACCCTCGGTATGGTAGGTGTGAATGGTTCGACCACCAATGGCCTTTAACGTCTCTTCCACGAATCCTGACTCATTTAAGGTGTCGGTGTGAATTGCAACCTGGGTATCTGTTTCGTCTGCAACAGATAAACAGGTGTCAATGGCTTGCGGTGTCGTTCCCCAATCCTCGTGCAGTTTCAAACCACAAGCACCTGCTTTCACCTGCTCGATCAGCGGTTCACGATGACTCGAATTACCTTTGCCCAGGAAGCCAAAGTTCATTGGTTGACCTTCAACTGCACGCATCATCATTTCTATATTGAAGGGCCCCGGCGTGCATGTTGTGGCATTAGTTCCAGTAGCCGGACCCGTGCCGCCACCGATCATAGTTGTGATCCCCGAAGACAACGCCTCATCGATCTGTTGCGGACAAATGAAATGAATGTGTGAGTCGATCCCACCGGCGGTTAACAGCTTCCCCTCACCAGCAATGATTTCAGTTCCAGGACCAATAATCACAGTCACTTGCGGCTGAATATCAGGGTTTCCCGCTTTCCCAATCGCTGCGATTCGTCCGTTTTTAACGCCAACATCGGCTTTCACGATGCCCCAATAATCCACAATGAGAGCATTGGTGATGACAAGATCCATGCACTCATGACTCGGCCGTTGCGATTGCCCCATGCCATCTCGGATGACTTTGCCACCACCAAAAGTGACCTCATCACCCGGAACTGCTGTGTCCGATTCCGGAGTGATCCATAAATTGGTGTCGCCAAGCCGAACCGTATCCCCCACGGTTGGCCCATATAACTCTGCATAGGTTTGCCTTGAAATCCTCATTTGGAATCCTCCAACGAACCCATCACCATGCCTCTGAAACCGAAGACTTCACGTCGTCCTGACAGAGCCACCAGTTCAATGGTTCTCTCTTGCCCCGGCTCAAACCGGATTGCAGTTCCAGCGGCAATATTCAGTCGAAATCCCTTGGCTTCTTCACGTGTAAAATCCAAGCAAGGGTTCACTTCAAAAAAATGGTAATGCGAGCCAATCTGGATCGGACGATCTCCGGTATTAGCGACGGTCATGGACTTCGTCTCACGTCCCTCATTCAAGATCAGATCACCTTGCTGAACGCGCACTTCTCCTGGAATCATGACTGCAAGACCTCCTGAATGGGTTCATGCACGGTGACGAGTTTAGTCCCATCGGGGAAAGTCGCCTCAACTTGCACTTCGTCGACCATGTCAGCAACTCCCTCCATCACTTGGTCTCGAGTGATCACGGTACGGCCAAGCTGCATCAAGTCAGCCACCGATCGTCCGTCTCGAGCACCCTCTAAAATCTCTAAACTGATTAAAGCGACGGCTTCTGGATAATTCAGTTGAAGGCCTCGCGCGAGCCTGCGCTCAGCAACTAAGCCTGCGGTATACAACATGAGTTTATCTTTTTCACGAGGTGTTAATTCCATCTTATGTTCTCCAAATTCTTGGAAGTTGAACCGATCGGTTAAGTAGGTGTTGCGCGATGATCAACCACAGGCTCTCAAGCGCCATCCGGGTGGTTTCTGCTCGATCACTCAGCAATCGAATACTGACTAAATGTGGTCGAATCGCCGTCGCCCCTGAAATCCCCGAGAAATCACATAATCCATCACGGCAATCCGCGAGGAGCGCCTCGGTGGTATCAAAGGTATCGGGCAACACCAGAATGAGGGAAGCAAAGCTAGTCATCGCCGACAGACCGCTGATCTCATGAATCACACGAGGGGTGATTTGAAGATGATCGCGATAAAGCAGTTGCGACTGCCGATGAATCGTCAGTGATTGAGAAATCTGTCCTTGCGTAAATGGATGATTGCCGGCGAACCGACCAAAGACCAAATGCTCCCATCCCAAGAAAGTGGCATTAGCGGCGATCGAAACCTGCGTATTGAGCGAACCATGTGCACGATCAAAAATAATGGTGTCTTGCGGCAAATAAGCGCAAAACGCTCCTCGGTCTACCGACAATTGTGCGTCTGCAGTTTGCAGTAAACCATTCGCCCTTGAGCGATACAGCTTTCCTGACGCAGGAGTCGTCAACAGCACATGGGCATTGGGATGAACACGAAATCGACACGCTAAATCATCACCCGAGACCATCCCGCCTGGAGGATGTAGCAAATAACAATGCGCCAGATCCTCGTCATGAAACAACTTTTGCACACGCAGAGGACCTTCATGAGCAAGGCGGGCCAGTTCCGTTTTTCCCGTACTCGCTCGATGAAAGTCACACTGCAGTCGTCCTTTCCAGGTTGAGTTCTGGTCCAAGGACAGGCATTGGTTCATACCGTCACCAATCCTCTGACAGCCGTTTGATCTACCTCTTGAGCTTGGCCCGCCAACTTCACACGACCACGATCCAGAACACACAATCGATCGCAGAGGTCGAGAGCGAAATCGAGATACTGCTCCACCAAGACAATCGCCATGTCACCGCGCTCACGTAACAGACTGAGGACTCGCCCGATATCTTTAATAATCGATGGCTGAATTCCCTCGGTGGGCTCATCCAAAATCAACAGCTTTGGACGAGTAATCAGTGCTCGAGCAATGGCGAGTTGTTGTTGCTGACCTCCAGAGAGGTCTCCGCCACGTCGGCTTAGCATTTGTTCGAGCACCGGAAACAACGCAAAGATTTCATCTGGAATGAATCGCTGACCTTTGGGTGCAGCTGCAAAGGCAATTTCTAAATTTTCAGCTACCGTCAAACGCGCAAAAATCTCTCGGCCCTGCGGCACATAGGCGATCCCTTGCTGAGCACGAGCTGCTGGATCGAGTTCACGAATCTCAGCGGTATTCCAAAGGATTTGCCCTGAACTGGCAATGTGCCGACCGGCAATTGCTCGGACTAGCGATGTTTTACCAACGCCATTTCGACCGAGCACACAACTAATTTCACCAAGATCTGCGTGGAAATCGACGTCATATAACGCTTGGCTCGCACCATAACTAACATTCAACTGTTTGACTTCTAACATTTAGCGACCCAAATACACATCAATGACTTCATCGTTCGACGACACATGCGACATACTTCCCTCTGCCAAGACATGGCCCTCGTGGAGCACGGTGACTTTGCAACCGAGTGCTTCGACAAACTCCATATCGTGCTCGACCACTATGACCGTATGCTCTCCGGCTAAACTTTTAAGTAGTTCAGCAGTTTTGAGCGTCTCTGCATCTGTCATTCCCGCTGCCGGCTCGTCCACCAGCAGCACCTTAGGTTCTTGCAACAGGAGCATGCCAATCTCAAGCCATTGCTTCTGTCCATGAGACAGAGCGCCGCCCAATTGATCCAACGCGTCAGCAAGACCGACGCGAGAAGCCACCTCAGTCATCGAGCGACGATCTTGTGGATGAAGTATCTGCACGATTGCGCGCCATGGGGAGCGGTTTCCAGCCAGTGCAAGCTCTAGATTTTCCCAGACGGTCAGCGTTTCGATAACACTGGGTTTTTGAAACTTGCGGCCAATGCCAAGGTTGGCAATCTGGGCCTCGTCAAGCAGTGTTAAATCATGACGACCGAGAAATAGTGCAGTCCCTTGATCAGGTCGTGTTTTCCCAGTCATCACGTCCATCATGGTTGATTTCCCGGCGCCATTTGGACCAATCACCGCACGCAATTCACCTGCAGCCAATTCGACCGACAGATTATTGAGTGCTTTGAACCCATCAAACGACACAGAGATCCCATCTAAGTAGATAGCTGATCGAGTCACTGGGATCACGACAACATCTCCCGCGGCGGCCTAGAGAAACTACTTTTCGCTTGTTGAGTTAAGTCTTCCAATGCACCTAAAATTCCCCGCGGAAGGTAGAGTGTCGAAATCACAAACATAGCGCCTAAGAAAAACAGCCAAGCTTCTGGATAGAATCCGGTGAAAAAAGTCTTAGCAGCGTTGACAACAATCGCTCCGAGGGCGGCGCCGTAGAGAGATCCTCGGCCCCCTAATGCGACCCAAACAACCACCTCTATTGAAGCCAAAGGACTAAACTCGCCCGGGTTGATAATGCCAACCTGAGGGACATAAAGCGCGCCAGCGAGTCCTGCAATCATAGCTGAGATCACGAAGGCAAACAGTTTGAAATGCTCCACTCGATAGCCTAAAAACCGTGTTCGTGATTCGCTGTCCCGTACCGCAACCAACACCCGACCAAATTTCGTAGCTAAAAGTTTTTGGCACAGAAATAAGCTCAACAGCAAAGCCAGACCAGAAGCCAGCATCAGCGAGACTCGAACGCCATCCGAGGCCAATGGATATCCCAACAAGTCTTTGAAATCTGTCAGGCCATTATTGCCGCCAAAGCCCATCTCATTGCGGAAGAACGCAAGCATTAAGGCGTAAGTCAGCGCTTGAGTGATAATTGATAAATACACGCCAGATACGCGGGATCGGAACGCAAACCATCCAAACACAAATGCCAACACGCCAGGGGCGACAAAGATCATCAATCCGGCAAACCAAAATGCATCAAATCCATGCCAAAACCAGGGAAGCTGTTCCCAATTGAGGAACACCATGAAATCGGGAAGGATGGGATGACCATAGGTTCCACGCTCGCCAATTTGACGCATCAAATACATACCCATGGCGTAGCCGCCGAGCGAAAAGAATGCGGCATGACCCAAGGACAAAATACCGCAGTATCCCCACACCAGATCGAGGGCAACAGCAAGCATCGCAAAGCACAGATATTTGCCAATAATAGTCAAACTATAGGAATCCAATGCCATCCCCGTCGATGCCGGGAGCAATACGTTGGCCACCAAGACGTAGGCAACCAGAGCGACGATGGACACAAAAACCAGTTGTCGTAAACGCAATCCAATCACAGCATCAGTCCTCGACAGCCCGACCTTTCAAAGCAAATAAGCCACGAGGTCTTTTCTGAATAAATAAAATGATAAAGACGAGAATTAAGATCTTCGCAAGAACCGCCCCACTAAAGGGCTCAAGTACCTTATTAGCTACTCCCAAACTCAAAGCAGCGAAAACGGTACCAAACAGGTTTCCCACACCCCCGAAAACCACCACCATGAAAGAGTCAACGATGTAGCTTTGACCAAGATTCGGACCAACGTTAGTGAGCAGTGACAGGGCCACGCCGCCCATTCCAGCAATCCCCGAACCCAAACCGAAAGCAAGCGCATCCACCCGGTTGGTCTGAACCCCCATAGAACTTGCCATCCCACGATTCATTGTGACCGCTCTGACTCTCATACCGAAAGAGGTCCGTTGCATGACTAACCAAAGCGTAACCAAAACACACAATGCAAAGGTAATCACAAATAATCGGTTGTAGGTAAGCGAAAATCCTGCGTTTATATCCAACGCACCACTTAATAAATCCGGCGTCACAACCGACTGGTTGAGCGGGCCAAAGACTGTCCTGACCAGCTGCTGCAAAATCAGGCTGACGCCAAAAGTTGCCAATAGAGTTTCAAGGGGTCTTCCGTAAAGATGTCGGATAACCAAACGTTCAAGTATGATCCCAGCAGTCCCTGACACGACAAAAGCCGCCGGGATAGAAATCAATAAGGACCACATGCTGGTTGCGGGAATCCACTGCTGGATAACAAAGGTCGTGTAGGCGCCAAGCATGATGAATTCCCCATGCGCCATGTTGATCACGCCCATCACTCCGAATGTGATAGCCAACCCTATAGCTGCCAACAACAAGACTGAACCGAGCGATAATCCGAAAAAAAGATCCTGTCCAATTCCCCAATACATGAGACTTCGGGTGATCGCATCTAGCTCGCGCTGCGCAACTACGGCCACCTGAGTGTCCAATGTAGAATTCAACACAAATCGGCTCAGTGAGTCTTTGACTTCTGGTGATAGCTCACCGGAGACGCGCCGCAGTCCCTCCAATTGCTCGTTTGCTTCAGCACTTTCTAAAAGCACTAAGCCGATCAGCACTGACAGTTGGCGCGCGATCTGATCATCCTGTTCGGTAGCCTCACGTTTTGTTAACAGTGGTAATACCTTGTAATCCGGCCTGCGCTTGAGTTCCGCAATAGCCGCAAGCCTGACATCGCGATCACTCGACGCGAGCTGCCTTGACCCGAGCACTTGCTTTAGCGCCAATCGCAGTGAATTGTTGGTTTTGACACGATCAATATCGCGTGATGAAACTACTCCCAATCCGTTTTCTGTCATCAAATCTGTCAGTTGGTACTTGCGGCCTTCCTTGATCCCACGGACTAACCGATTTTCCTGAGGCCAATAAACCAAGACACCGTCCAGCCAGTATTGAAGTATACGCGTTGATTCATCGGAATCATCAGAGGCTAATTTCTCTATCCAGACCAACTTTTCTTTCAGGGAAGCATCGGCTAGTGCCTTTCCTTGATCGAAGGTCTGTGCATACGCCGCCTGGCAAAAAAAAAAGAGGGAGGAAATAAAAAATACAACACGCATCATAAATTGTGTCCTGCGAGCCGGGCTACACGCCCGACTCACAATGCTCCTTTTAGAAGTTTTGGCCAGAACACTGTTGTGTTTCGATATTGTAGTTACCGCAGTTCACAGGCGCGGTCCAGTCAGCGATGATTTTTGCAGAGTCAGGAAGATAGTCAGTCCAGGCGTCACCAATTACCTCGCCCGGCGTTGCTGAGACAATCTCAAACTGGCCGTCTTCTAAAATTTCTCCTATCAGCACTGGCTTTTGGAGGTGATGGTTGGTGTGCATTACCGCCGTTCCCCCGGTCAAATTGGGAACAGCAGTGCCGTATAGTGCCGGACGCACCTTATCGACTTCAGTTGTACCTGCTTTTTCAACGGCCTTTGCCCACATTTCAAAGCCAATATATGTAGCTTCCATAGGATCATTTGTCACACGAGACGTGTCGCCCGTAAAGGAATGCCATGCCTCGATAAACTCATCATTTACCTCGGCTTCAGCGCTCATAAAGTAATTCCAAGCAGCCAAATGGCCAACAAGTGGGCCTGTATCAAATCCTGATAACTCCTCCTCTCCGACTGAAAAAGCAATAACCGGAATATCCTCAGCACTCATTCCTTGATTGCCTAGCTCCTTGTAAAACGGTACGTTTGCGTCCCCATTCACTGTGCTAACGACTGCTGTTTTCTTTCCAGCAGACCCAAACGCCTTGATGTCCGACACGATGGTCTGCCAATCACTATGTCCAAATGGAGTGTAATTGATCATGATATCGGACTCGGCAATCCCTAAATCCTTAAGGTAATTCTCAAGAATCTTGTTTGTTGTCCGGGGATACACATAATCAGTCCCTGCTAAGACGAAGCGCTCAACCCCCAATTCATCAATAAGGTAATTTACCGCCGGAATCGCCTGCTGGTTCGGTGCTGCTCCAGTGTAGAATACGTTCTTACTTGATTCCTCTCCTTCGTACTGCACGGGATAGAACATCAACCCGTTCAGTTCTTCAATCACTGGCAAAACGGATTTGCGGGACACTGAGGTCCAGCAGCCAAAAATCACATCAACTTTCTCTTTCTCTAGTAGCTCCCGTGTTTTTTCTGCGAATAATGGCCAATTACTTGCTGGATCAACAACAACAGGCTCAAGCTGCTTGCCGAGCAAGCCACCTTTCTTGTTTTGCTTGTCAATCATCATCAGTACCGTGTCTTTCAAGGTAGTTTCTGAAATCGCCATGGTTCCAGATAGGCTGTGTAAAACACCCACTTTGATCGTGTCGGCCGCTTGCGCCAAAGATACTGTGAACCCAATAGTTGAAGCTAAGATGGTATGCTTAAAAGCGCGCTTCCATGATCGTGTTTTCATAAAAAGTTCTCCAGTTGAGGTTAATTGCGATGCGACTCGCAAATTGATCGCAGCAGAGAATATGCCAACACGACATGGAGGCCACTTATCCATTGTTTGTTAAAGGTTTTCTAAACATTAGACGCAGTTAGAGTCTGGACTCGAGGTACATCATGGTGCACCCGAGCGCACGGCTGATAGGTGTCTGCCCCAAGACAGTGCGGTGCGCTCAACGGGGTTCTACCCTGTTTAAACAGACACAACTAATAGAGGTCCATATTCTCACCAAAGGTGGTTATGAAGGCCAGATACTGGAAATACGGTTCCGAAAGATAAAAATTTTTGGAAATCGCGCATTTTAAGTATGGAGGCGCGTACCGCCTCCACAATACTATTTCATAATATTCACAAGCATTCTCTAAGATCCGGAAATTATTGGGCCTTAGCGGCCCATTGCTCCACACATCCTTCACACCTATACTCAACTTTCACGCTTAAGTCGGGGGTAAGTCGGGGGCATATGTACAAGCCAATCACAATCAGCCGGTACAAGAGCGACAAGATTGCGAAGTACAAGGAAGCCAAGAACACTCGCTTCATTGTCGAGCTAACCAAGGCCGGCAATATCACCAAGCGGTGGGAGTTCCGCTATCAGTTCAATAACAAAGAGCGCACCCGCACGCTCGTCCCGACGACGCTGGAGAACGACCGTAAAATACTTCAGCAGTGGCGAGAGCTACTAGCTGCCGGCATTGATCCTCTTGAGGTCAAATCTGCGAGGCGTGCCGCTGACGTAATGGACAATCCGCCAGAGCGACGAGATAAGACA
>OBNV01000065.1_pt1 | contig 9414 bp, 7 predicted proteins | sample 1498831 | NCBI WGS metagenome assembly OBNV01 (sample SAMEA3275640, study PRJEB22092) | marine metagenome | biome: ENVO:01000035; feature: ENVO:00002223; material: ENVO:00002042 | collected 2014-06-19T07:15:00+00 | depth 1 m | reverse complement strand
GTTTTCGGTTTGATCAACACCTTGGGCAATGTCTTGTGATTGCTTGCCAATGCCGTTCAGAACTGCACAGGTATTCCCGTCAAACCCGAGTGAGGAGTGGTCATAACCGATATCCAAAACCACTTGGCGAATGATGTCTTCGATATCGACCCACGTATCGGTGCGGACTTCGCCGGAAACTAGGACTAATCCAGTTTTGACCATTGTCTCGATGCCGGCGCGGGTGAACTTGTCGCCGGTGATGAGAGCGTCAAGAATCGCGTCCGAGATCTGATCTGCCATTTTATCGGGATGGCCTTCTGATACAGATTCTGAGGTGAAATAGGTCAAATCGGTCATTACAAGAGTCCTGCGTTCGTCAAAGCAAACATAATTGTATAAAGATATCTTTATATGTCAATGTCAACGCAAAATCCTACCTTGTGGTTCTTGTCAGGTTTCATAACAATGCGGGTTCGAAATTTTTCTCCGTGATAAGAAAGGACGTCACATGACTGACCGCAGGGCGCTTGCCAACGCTATTCGATTTTTGAGTATTGATGCTGTGCAGGCCGCGAATTCGGGGCACCCAGGTGCCCCAATGGGAATGGCTGACATTGCCGAAGTGGTGTGGCGAGGCGTGCTCCGTCACAATCCGGCTGATCCCCAATGGCCAAATCGTGACCGCTTTATCTTGTCTAATGGTCACGGCTCGATGTTGATTTACTCGTTGCTTCATCTCACAGGCTATGATGTGACGATTGAGGACCTTAAGTCCTTCCGTCAGTTGCATTCGCGAACCCCGGGACATCCTGAATATGGCTATACAGCTGGCGTTGAGACAACCACTGGGCCCTTAGGCCAGGGGCTGGCTAACGCTGTTGGAATGGCGCTTGCTGAGCGAACGCTTGCCGCACAATTTAATCGTGATGATTTCCCAATCGTCGATCATCACACCTATTGTTTCGTGGGTGATGGTTGTTTGATGGAAGGGGTCAGCCACGAAGCATGCTCACTCGCCGGCACCCTTGGCCTTGGACAATTGATCGTCTTTTATGATGACAACGGGATTTCCATTGATGGTGATGTGCGCGGCTGGTTCAGTGATGACACACCGGCCCGATTTGAGTCCTATGGCTGGCAGGTGATTCGCGGCGTCGATGGTCATGATGCAACGGAAATTGAAACAGCGCTGAAGACGGCGCGGCAGGAGTCCTCACGTCCAACACTGATTTGTTGTCGGACTGTCATTGGTTTTGGCTCTCCGAATCTCGCAGGCAGTGAAAAGACGCATGGTGCACCGTTGGGGGATGCAGAAATTCAAGCGACACGCGACGCTTTAGGATGGACGCATGGACCCTTCGAGGTTCCTGCTGATATTCGACATGCGTGGGATGCAACAGAGGCTGGTGCGAAGGCACAAGCTGAATGGGCTCAATTATTCGCACGCTATCGCGAGCAGTACCCTGAACTTGCGGCTGAATTTGAGCGTCGGGTTTCCGGCGATCTGCCAGCAGATGCGATGACCGCCTTGGATCAAGCCATTCGCCGGACGCAATCAGAGTCGCCAAAGCTTGCGACGCGAAAAGCCTCTCAGAATGCGATCGAAGTCGTGGCCAAAGTATTTCCGGAGGTACTCGGTGGTTCTGCGGATTTGGGTCACTCCAACTTGACTGTTTGGCCTGACTGTCAGGCGAATACCGTCACGAATCCCGGCGGCAACTATATGCATTATGGCGTTCGGGAGTTTGCCATGTGCGCGCTGATGAACGGTGTTGCTTTGCATGGTGGGTTCTTGCCCTTTGGCGGAACCTTCTTAATTTTCATGGAATATGCTCGAAATGCGGTGCGGATGGCGGCACTGATGAAACAGCGCGTGATTTATGTCTTCACCCATGATTCGATCGGTTTGGGCGAAGATGGTCCGACGCACCAGCCAATCGAGCAGCTCGCAAGCCTGCGAGCGACCCCTGGTCTTGAGACTTGGAGGCCTTGTGACACGACAGAAACCTTCGTTGCTTGGAAAGAAGCGGTGGCCTATCAAGGGCCGACAGCTCTTGCCCTCTCGCGTCAGGGATTGGCCAACCAGCCACGTGATGACCAGCAGTTGGCTGACATCGCTCGTGGCGGTTATGTGTTGAAACCCGAGACCGGCGCTTTGGACCTCATTATGATCACGACAGGATCTGAGGTTGAATTGGCCGTTGCGGCGGCTGACATTCTAGGCAGCGGTGTTCGCGTGGTTTCAATGCCATCGACCAGTCGATTTGACCAACAAGATGCCAGTTATCGTGAGTCGGTTCTACCAAGCGCCTGCGCGAAACGGTTAGCCATTGAAGCAGGCCATCCTGATGGTTGGTACAAATATGTGGGACTTCAGGGTGCTGTGATTGGGATGCACACCTTTGGTGAGTCTGGGCCGGGCGGTGAGGTGATGAAACATTTCGGTTTTACCGTTGATCATGTCGTTGAATCGGCTAAGGCACTATAATTGGCTTGGCGTCTGGGAATTAATGGCTATGGCCGAATTGGCCGGTGTGTGGTTCGTGCGTTGGCTGAACGGGGTCTGTTTGATCGCATTCAACCGGTTTTGATCAATGATCCAGCCGATGCGGAGAGTTTGGTGCATCTGACCCACTACGATTCCACGCATGGCCGCTCTGAACGGTTGTTTCAGAAGGATCCGCACGGTGGTTACTTGCTGAATGGCCGTTCGATTGCGCTGACACACCATCAGTCACCAAGCGAGATTGCCTATCCAGAGACTCCCGTTGATGTGGTCCTCGAGAGCTCTGGGCGCTTCGCAAATCGCGACTCTGCTGATGCGCATCGTTCGCAAGGTGCTCCTCGTGTTCTGATCGGTGCGCCAGGCGGTCCCGATGTCGATTTAACGGTAGTTTATGGATTGAATCATTTGGCTTTGACGGAGTCCCATCGCGTGATTTCAGCAGCCAGCTGCACCACGAACTGTCTTGCTCTTGGTGTTTTTGGATTGACACGATCAGTCTCTATTGAGCGCGGGTTTTATACGACGATTCATGCAGTGACTAATGATCAGGTGTTGATTGATACCGCTCACCGTGATTTAAGGCGCGGTCGATCTGCGCACAGCTCGATGATTCCAACGAGTACCAATGCGATTAAGGCGTTGGAATGGGTCATGCCTGAACTGTCCGGACGCATCCAGGGATTTTCAATGCGCGTCCCGACACAAAACGTGTCCTGTGTTGATCTCACCGTCGAGTTCAGTCGCGAGGTCACAGAGACTGAGATCATGGATGCAATGCATCAATGGTCACAAATCCAAGGCGGCCTTTTTGCTGTGAACGAGGAGCCTTTGGTGTCCATCGATTTTAACCATCATCCGGCATCATCAATTTTTGATGCAACGCAGTTGATGGTGAACGGGCGGCTGGTGAAGTTGCTTTTTTGGTATGACAACGAATGGGGTTATTCCAATCGTGTCATCGATTTACTGCTGCATTGGCAGTCCATTTCTAGGGAGTAAATCAAATGATCAAAACGATGTCTGATTTAAATGTGCAAGGAAAGCGCGTACTGGTTCGTCAGGACTTGAATGTCCCCATTAAAGATGGCCAAGTGACTTCAACGGCACGAATTGATGCTGCAATACCGACCCTTCAATCTCTTCTCGAGCAAGGCGCTCAAGTGGCTGTGATGAGCCATTTAGGACGCCCTAAAGAAGGTGTGTGCGAGCCGGAATTCAGTTTAGCCCCGGTTGCGGCAACGCTGTCTGCGAAGCTTGGGCGTGATGTTCCATTAGTGACCGACTGGATTGATGGGTTTGAACAGTCTGCAGATTTGGTGTTGTTGGAAAACGTTCGGTATCTCAAGGGTGAAAAGAAAGACGATGAAGCCTTGTCAAAACAAATGGCAGCCTTATGTGATGTGTATCTGATGGACGCATTTGGCACAGCTCACCGTGCGCAGGCTTCAACCCATGGAGTTGGGCGCTTTGCACCTGAGGTTGCAGCCGGACCACTGATAGCGGCTGAGCTTGACGCTCTGGGAAAGGCGCTTGCGAATCCTGAACGCCCCGCGGTTGCGATCGTGGGCGGCTCGAAAGTGTCAACAAAGCTTGACGTCTTAACGGAACTCGCCAATCAGGTCGACCAGATTGTGGTTGGTGGGGGGATCGCGAATACTTTTCTGGTTGCAGCGGGTTATCCAGTCGGTCAATCGTTGATGGAAGTGGATTTGATCGAAACAGCGAAGACTTTGATGTCGAAGGTCGATATCCCGCTCCCTGTTGATGTGGTGGTGGCAACGGAATTTTCGATCGACGCAGAGGCAACCGTGAAGCGGGTGCAGGATGTGGCTGATAATGACATGATTTTAGATGTGGGCCCCAAGACTCAGGCGTCGTACCAGGAGCTCATGGCGTTGGCAAAAACCATTCTTTGGAACGGTCCGGTCGGTGTGTTTGAATTCCCGCAATTTGAGGGTGGAACGCGAGCGTTGTCGATGGCGATCGCAGCCAGTGATGGCTTCAGTTTAGCCGGAGGTGGCGATACCTTAGCGGCCATTGATCAGTTTGGTATCGCTGACCAAATCAGTTACATCTCGACAGGTGGTGGTGCGTTCCTTGAGTTTGTTGAAGGAAAGGAGTTACCAGCGGTTCACATGTTGAAATCCAGAAACGAGTCTTAGGGAGTTTTATGGCTTTAATCAGTTTGCGCCAGATGTTGGACCATGCTGCGGAGCAGGGATATGGAGTGCCAGCCTTTAATGTGAATAATCTCGAGCAGATGCGAGCAATCATGGAAGCTGCTGATGCAATGGATGCTCCAGTGATTGTGCAGGCATCAGCCGGCGCTCGAAAGTATGCAGGGAGTCGCTTTTTAAGTCATTTAATTGAAGCGGCGATCGAGGAATTTCCGCAGATTCCGGTGTGTATGCACCAAGATCACGGGGCATCGCCGGATGTGTGTCAGCAATCGATTCAACTTGGTTTCTCATCGGTGATGATGGATGGCTCATTGCTGGCTGATCAAAAGACTCCAGCAAGCTATGAGTACAATGTTGATGTGACCGCTTTGACCACACGGATGGCACATGCATGCGGTGTCTCTGTCGAAGGTGAGCTTGGGTGTCTGGGGTCTCTTGAAACCGGACAGGCCGGAGAAGAGGATGGCGTTGGCGCAGAAGGGACGCTGTCGCATGATCAGATGCTTACCGATCCAGATGAGGCGGCTGACTTTGTAAAAGCCACTGGAGTTGACGCTCTGGCGATTGCGATTGGCACATCGCACGGAGCTTATAAATTTACCCGCCCACCGACAGGCGATATTCTCGCGATCGATCGCATTAAGGCGATTCATCAGCGTATTCCGGATACCCACTTGGTGATGCATGGTTCGAGTTCTGTCCCACAGGATTGGTTGGCTGTGATCAACGAATGTGGAGGTGAGATTCCAGAAACCTACGGCGTTCCTGTTGAAGAGATTCAGGAAGGAATCAAATATGGGGTTCGCAAAGTCAATATTGATACCGATTTACGGTTAGCGTCGACGGGCGCCATTCGGCGGTCCTTAGCGAAACATCCGGCGGAGTTTGATCCACGGAAATATTTGAAAGAAGCAACGCAGGCGATGAGCGAGATCGTGAAAGCCCGTTATGAAGCGTTTGGCTGCGCCGGTCAGGCATCAAAAATCAAAGTGATTGGGCTTGACGCGATGGCATTGCGGTATGCATCTGGTGAGCTTGATCCTCGGATTTCTTGAGGACGTATCGGGGGCGAGTGGTCACGCGCTCCCCCGACATGCTCTCGTGGATTAGAACAAGACGCGGCAGCGAATCGTGCCTTCGATTTCAGATAGCTTTTCAAGTGCGACGTCTGAGTAATCTCTGTCCACATCAATCACCACATAACCAATTTTGTCCGAGGTCTGGAGGAACTGGGATCCAATGTTGATTTGGTTTTCTGCAAATACGGTATTAATTGCTGAGAGAACGCCCGGTCGATTTTCATGGACATGCAATACGCGATGATGATTGGGGTGCGGTGGTAAGGCGACCTCTGGGAAATTCACGCTGGTGAGCGTAGATCCGTTATCTGAATATCGCACCAGTTTTTCTGCAACTTCAACACCGATATTTTCCTGAGCTTCTTGCGTTGAACCACCAATATGTGGCGTTAAAATCGCGTTGTCGAATCCACGCAGCGGCGACAGAAACTCGTCGTTGTTGGATTTTGGTTCAACAGGGAACACATCGATGGCAGTTCCCAGGAGATGGCTATCAGCCAGTGCTTTGGTCAGTGCATCGATATCCACTACGGTTCCGCGAGATGCATTGATCAAGATGCTCTTTGGTTTCATTTGACTGATGCGTTCTTGGTCAATCAAATTACGCGTTGAGGGAAGATCTGGAACGTGCAGCGTGACGATATCCGCCTGTCCTAGCAGGGCCTCCAGAGACGGGATTTGTGAAGCGTTACCCAACGGTAGTTTCGATACAACATCATAAAAAATGACGCGCATCCCAAGCCCTTCAGCCAGAACAGAGAGTTGTGAGCCGATTGAACCATAGCCCACGATACCCAACGTTTTCCCTCGAATCTCAAAGGAATCATTGGCGGTTTTGGCCCAATCACCACGATGTACTTTGGCATTTTTTTCAGGGATCCCGCGGAGCAGTAGGATGGCTTCAGCGAGCACCAGTTCGGCCACAGATCGCGTATTGGAGTAGGGTGCATTGAAGACGACAACGCCATGCTCTGTGGCAGCAGTCAGATCCACTTGGTTGGTCCCAATGCAGTAACAACCGACTGCAACCAGTTTGTCAGCAGCTTCAAAGATGTCTCGAGTCAGGGTGGTTCTTGACCGAATGCCGAGAAAATGGACGCCTTCCAACCGACTTTTCAGCTCTTCACCGGTGAGTGCTGTTTTGACTGTCTCGATGTTCTGATAGCCAGCATCGCGGAAGATGCGCTCGGCTGATGGATGGATCCCTTCGAGAAGAAGGATTTTTAATTTCGATTTGTCGAACGATGTAGTCATTTAAGCGTCTCGTGAAAATTCAAGAATGTCAGTTTCTGATGCCAGTAACAAAATATCAGCTGGGCGTCTCGCGAACAGGCCACAGGTCACAACACCCGGGATTTGGTTGATCGCCAATTCTAATCCTTTTGGGTCGGTAATGGACATGTTATAGACGTCTAGGATGATGTTTTCGTTATCTGTGACAACCCCTTGGCGATACTCAGGATTACCGCCGAGTTCAACCACTGCGCGCCCGACTATGCTTCGCGCCATTGGAATCACCTCGATTGGCAATGGAAATTCTCCCAGTACCTCAACGCGTTTGGAGTCATCAGCAATACAAATAAATTGTGCCGATGCTTCGGCAATGATTTTTTCTCGCGTCAAGGCTGCGCCACCGCCTTTGATCAGGTTCAGTCGCGGATCGGCTTCATCTGCGCCGTCAACATAGACGGGCAGTGATCCGGTTGCATTTAAATCCAGGAGTTCAATGCCGTATTGAGTCAGGCGATCTTCTGTAGCCTTGGATGAGGCAACCGCACCGAGGATTTCAATGCCACTCTCGGCCAACACGTCAATGAAACAATTGGCTGTTGACCCTGTTCCGATTCCAATGGGGGTTTCTGGATCGAGAAGGTGTCGGACTTTTTCAAAAGCGGCTTCGGCCACCTGGCGTTTTTTCGCATCCTGGCTCATCGTGATCTCCATAAAGGGAGGCAAAATCATAGCTGTTAGAAAGCGCAGACGCTATGATGAAGGGCTTGTGTTTGGATTTCTCATGTTTGACACCCTGATTAAAAAGATTTTGTCGGCGCGCGTCTATGACGTTGCGATCGAAACTCCAGTTCATCAAGCGCCCTTTCTCTCAAAGCGCTTGGGCCGCCCCGTGCTTCTGAAACGCGAAGATCTCCAGCCGGTGTACTCCTTTAAGTGTCGGGGTGCATACAACAAAATGGTTGGGATTTCAAAAGACGTGCTAGCGAAGGGTGTGATTGCGGCGTCAGCAGGGAATCATGCACAAGGGGTCGCTCTTGGTGCACAGAAATTAAAAATCCCAGCAGTGATTGTGATGCCGACCACCACACCTGAGATCAAGGTGCGGTCAGTCAAGGCACGAGGTGCGCAAGTCATTCTTCATGGCGACAGTTTTGATGAAGCCCTTGCGAAAAGTCAGGAGTTGGTTGACGAGTTCGGCTACACCTACTTGCACCCCTTCGATGACATTGAGGTCATTGCCGGGCAGGGAACGGTGGCCATGGAGCTTCTTCGGCAGGTGACGCGCCCAGTCGATGCGGTATTCATCCCGGTGGGCGGCGGCGGTCTGGCTGCGGGGATGGCGGCTTACATTAAATATGTGCGACCAGAGATCAAAGTGATTGCAGTCGAGCCAGAGGATGCTGCCTGTTTGGCTGCAGCGATGGATGATCAAGAGCGTGTGGTCCTGCCGCAAGTCGGTTTATTTGCTGATGGTGTAGCGGTCAAGCAGATCGGAGAGAGCACCTTTAACGTTCTGAGAGAGACCTGTGATGAGGTGATCACTGTTACCACTGATGAAATCTGTGCGGCGGTGAAGGATGTCTTTGATGATGTGCGGAGTGTCAATGAGCCCGCTGGTGCCTTGTCGGTTGCTGGTCTCAAAAAATACGCTGTGCGTGAAGGACCTGGTGAAGCTTTAGTTGCCGTGCTCTCGGGGGCAAATGTCAATTTCGACCGGATTCGGCATGTTGCCGAACGGGCAGAAGTCGGTGAAAAGCGCGAAGCGATTCTCGCGGTGACTATTCCAGAGCGGCCTGGAGCATTCAAAGTATTTTGTGAGCAAATTGGAAGTCGCAACATCACAGAATTTAACTATCGGTTTGCAGATCAAGAGCAGGCACATATTTTTGTGGGTGTGACGACTGATCCAAGAACGGATGACCGGACACAGCTCGTCACTCAGTTGAACGAAGCCCATCTTCCTGTGGTTGATATGACTGACAACGAGCTGGCAAAACTTCACATTCGTCACATGGTTGGCGGGCGGAGTGCTGCGGCGGGTTCTGAGTTGGTGTTTCGTTTTGAATTTCCTGAGAGGCCGGGCGCGTTGTTGAAGTTTTTAAACAAGATTGGATCGCGCTGGAACATTTCCGCATTTCATTATAGAAATCATGGCGCAGCCTATGGTCGGGTATTGGTTTCGATGCAAGCCGATCTGTCTGAGCGTGATGAGTTGTCGAGTTATTTTGATGACATCGGTTATACCTACTTCGATGAAACTGAAAATCCGGCAGTTAGCCTCTTTATGAAAAGTTGATTCTCATAAATCACTTTAACTCACTATAAAAGTTGACATTTTTATTTTTTGTCGTATTCTGCACGAAATTCGGACAGGTGCAGAATGCATGAATCGTCGCGATCCACTGAAAATGCTCATGGTGATTGGCAGCCTTAT
>OBNV01000061.1_pt1 | contig 9899 bp, 5 predicted proteins | sample 1498831 | NCBI WGS metagenome assembly OBNV01 (sample SAMEA3275640, study PRJEB22092) | marine metagenome | biome: ENVO:01000035; feature: ENVO:00002223; material: ENVO:00002042 | collected 2014-06-19T07:15:00+00 | depth 1 m | reverse complement strand
AAGCCCACCCAGACCGAGGCAACCAGATTCTTTTGGTAGCCATTGAACCAGGCGTCGACTTGATCGTTGGTGGTCCCTGTTTTACCAGCCAAATCCTGTCGACCCAAGGACTTGGCTTTTTTCGCTGTGCCCTGCTGGACGACATCTTTGAGCATGTCGGTGATCAGGAAATGGATCCGCTCATCCAAAACGCGAGGTGCAATTCTGTCGGTGTAGTCCAAATCGAAAAGGTCAGATTTTGCCGGACGCAGCCGGTTATCGAAATCGAGGTCCACGGACACAGAACGGCCATCACAGTCGGATTTACAGACACTCACTGGACGCGTCTGATACAGCACGGCGCCATCTGCTGATTCAATGCGATCAATGAGGTGATTTTTTACCCGGAATCCACCGTTTGCAAAAATCGCATAAGTCTCCGCCATTTCTAGAGGTGTCAGAGACGCAGTGCCGAGTGAAATGGATAAATCTCTGGGCAGTTTGGTGGTATCCACCCCAAATCGTTCTGCAATATCAATGATTCGATTCACACCCAGTTCTCGGACCAGGCGCACAGAGACGAGATTGCGTGATCGATACAGGGCGGTTCTGAGCCGAGTGGGCCCGAGGAATGTGCCACCTGAGTTCTGCGGGCGCCAGTCAGTGGCCCCTTCTGTCTGATCAAACACGACTGGTGCATCGTTGATTAAGGTTGCCGGGGTCATTCCGGACTCAAGCGCTGCTGTATAGATTAGAGGCTTAATGCCCGATCCGACCAATCGTCCACCCTGCGTGGCTCGGTTAAACTTCGACTCGAAATAGTTAAAACCACCGATCATCGCTCGAATCGCACCAGTGTTTGGATCCAGTGCAACAAATCCCGACTCAACCTCTGGTTTTTGCGCAAGCCACCAGCGCTTTTCATCTTGAAGAACCCGAATTAAATCACCTGGCTCTACCAAGGTGCGTGCATCTTTCACGCGAGGTCCGATGCTGTTGACACTCCGATATTCTCGCGCCCACTCAAAACCCTGCTTCTCAATCACAATGGATTGTTCGTCCGAGGTAACCGCTCGGATGGAATTGTCAGTGACTGAGACAACCACTGCCGGTTGTAATGGGCCAATCGCGTCGACACTCGCGAGTTGGCGTTTCCAGTCAAATAATGTGGTTCCGATCAGTGTTTGTTCGACGCCTCGCCATCCATGGCGACGATCGTATTCCATCAGTCCTCGGATGACTGCATCTTGAGCAAATTTTTGTTGTTCGCCGTGAATGGTCGTGAATACACGGAGACCATCGGTGTAGGCACGATCATCAAAGATTTCCAGTGCGATACGGCGCGCTTCTTCAGCAACATAAGGTGCGGTGAGATCCAGTTGGACGCCATGAAGAGAGGCTGTGACTGGTTGTTCAAGCGCCAAGTTAAAGTCGTACTCTTCGATAAAGCCGAGTTTTAGCATTCGGCCTAAAATCCAATCACGACGTTCCTTTGCGCGCTCCGGGTTGGCAATCGGGTTGTACTTTGAAGGAGCCTTGGGGAGACCGGCGATCATTGCTGACTGTGCAAGCGTTAGCTGGTCGAGCGTTTTTCCATAATAAATTTGCGAAGCCGCATTCACACCATAGGCTCGGTGTCCTAAAAAAATCACATTGAAGTACAGTTCAAGGATCTCGTCTTTAGTCAGCGACTTTTCGATCTCGAGTGCCAGCAAAATTTCTCTAAATTTCCGAGCAAAAGTTCGCTCGTGGCTCAAGAAATAATTTTTTGCAACCTGCATGGTGATGGTGGAGCCACCGGATTGAATCTGACCACTTGAAACCAACTGCCAAGCTGCACGAGCCAAGCCGAGCGGATCAATCCCAACGTGATCACGGAAGTTGTCATCCTCAGCTGCGAGAAAGGCGCGAACTAGGTCAAGCGGGACTTCGTTAATCCTGACGGGATCACGCCGTTTTTCACCGAACTGCGCGATCAACTGTCCATCTGCACTGAAAATCTGTAGAGGTGTCTGGAGTTGAACGGTTCGAAGAGATTCAACATCTGGAAGGCCTGGCTTTAGATACAGATATCCGCCAATCACAACGCCTGTTCCTAAGATCGCTAGCGTCAGTCCGAGGCTGATCAGAAAACGTATTGGCCCTGTCACAATGCTTCCATTTCGAATCTTGGGCAAAAGTGTACCTAAAATCAAAGTCCAATATCGATTTGACAGACTTTATTTTCCTGCTTGGCTCTCCGGGAATTGGAGGGAGTCATGCACACGAACCCGTCTCAAATACAATTAGTTTACATGAGGTGCGACGCGCTTTATTGGATAACCGATGGAGATTGTCAAAAGCAGTCATTTGCGGCCTTCGAACAGACACTTCAGCCAATTGATCAAGGCCCAGGGCCCTGCAATTGAGACGCGCGAATTACAGACGCGTGTGACCGTCGATCCGGGAGAAACCCTGGTTCTCGGTGGTATTTATGAATCGCGCGAGGAGAATGTTCTGGTCGGGATTCCCGGTTTATCCTCGATTCTGATACTGGGTCAGGCGTTTCAATCAAGTCAGCGTCGAGCCTTTAAATCAGAACTGTTAATATTTATCACTCCGCGCATTCTATAATTGAGGTTTCATGTCTGATATTGCGTTTCCGCTCATTCTGATCGGCCCAACTGGTGCTGGTAAGACGACTGTGGGTCGACTCTTGGCCAATAAGCTTGGTGTGCCATTCTTTGATCTAGATGAGGAGATTGAATCGCGTTGTGGGGCGGATATCCCGTGGATCTTTGATGTTGAAGGTGAGGCCGGCTTTCGTGATCGTGAGGCGCGGGTGTTGAGTGATCTTGTTGGGCAAGGTGATGTTGTGGTTTCGACCGGCGCTGGGGTTGTCTTAAGACAGGAAAACAGAGAGCTACTGGTTGAGCATATCAACCGGGTGATTTGGTTAAAGGTGGATTTGAAAACACAATTTGATCGGTTGAAAAATGATAAAAATCGGCCGCTACTGCAAGTCGCTGATCCGAAGGCTAAGCTGCGCGCGATGGCGATTGAGCGAGAACCGCTGTATCAATCCTGTGCTTTGATTCAGGTACAGACTCGCAAAACAAACCCATCTATTGTGGTGCATCAAATTATGGAACAGCTTCATGGGGAAGAGCGATGAGAACGCTAAACGTCGAGCTAGGCGAACGCGCCTATCCGATCCACATTGGACGCGGACTGCTGAGCTCGGATTTGCTGGCGTCGGTGATCCGTAGTCGCCAGGTGCTCGTGGTCACCAATGATCGCATTGCTCCTCTGTATTTAGAGAAGGTGCTTGCTCAATTATCGGATTTTGAGGTCGCAACCGTGATTCTTCCCGATGGCGAGAACCACAAACAGATTGATACCTTGGATTTGATTTTTTCAGAAGCGCTCGAGCGTCGTTTTTCGCGGAATGCCACCATGATTGCGGTTGGCGGGGGTGTGGTTGGTGACATGGTTGGATTTGCTGCGGCGACCTATCAACGAGGCATCGATTTCGTTCAAATTCCAACCACTTTGTTATCACAAGTTGACTCATCGGTTGGCGGGAAGACTGGTGTGAACCATCGCTTAGGCAAAAATATGATCGGTGCGTTTCACCAGCCTGTTGCTGTGCTGATCGATACTGACGTGTTAGCGACATTGCCGGCGAATGAAATGTCAGCGGGCATGGCCGAAGTGATCAAATACGGGCTATTGGGTGACGAGTCGTTTCTCACATGGATTGAGGATCATCTTGATGCATTGATGTCAAAACACAGCGATGCGATTTCGACAGCGATTGAGCAGTCCTGCCAGATGAAAGCGGAGATTGTGGCGCGAGACGAGCGTGAAGGTGGTGTTCGAGCCCTTCTGAATTTAGGACATACTTTTGGCCATGCGATCGAGGCGCACTTAGGGTATGGCGGCTGGCTTCACGGAGAAGCAGTGGGTGCCGGGATGGTGCTCGCGGCACGCGTATCCGGTGCCATGGGAATGTTGGTGGAATCAGAGGTGCAGCGTGTTGTCTCCATTTGCGAGCGAGCGAAATTGCCAACGGAACCTCCGAAAGGGATGACCCCGGATGATTTCTTCAGGCATATGGCCGTTGATAAGAAAAATGTTGACGGCCGACTTCGGCTTGTGTTGATGCGCGCGTTAGGGGCGGCCTATCTCGAGGAAAATGCGCCGATGGCGCTATTAGATGATGTATTGACAGCGTGCTGTCATTAGTTCGATCTCAGCACGCGTGTATTGAGCGGATCCGCTCAGCAGTTCGCTGGGCGAACCGTTTGGTCGTGTTGGTCGGTGCGCCTGGTCAAGGTAAGACAGTCGTGATCCAAGATCTGGTATTGCGAACCCCAACGAATCCACTGTGCCTCGAAGGCGAATTAATTTCTGATCGGACAGATGCAGTGCTTCGACTTGTGGGCCTTGTCGGGTTAAGACCAGAAGGCTCGATCCATGAGATGCTTGCGCGGTTGCAAACCAAGCATTCCACAGGCTCTGAGCAGGGTATTCCTGAAATCATCGTCGATGATGCGCATTGTCTTCCCGATGATGTTTTGCAGTTATTTCATGAGTTGACCGCAGGGGCTTATGGCCGCCGTTGGTCGGTGTTATTGGTCGGGGAAGACCAGCTTGTTTCGAGATTGCAGACACTTCAGCCAATGGCTGTGCTTTGCAGTGTGGTGATACTGCCGCCATGGGATCAACAGGATCTGGAACAGGCGGGGTCAAAAATCTACCCGGATCAGAAGTGGTCGAGCATCCCCTCGAGTGTGCTACAGCGATATGGATCTCAGCCAAAGCAACTGTTGCGTTTAGTCGATGAGTGGGAAGACTCAGTTGGGTCTGCGCCGGATCTGCCCGAGCATGAGGCTAAGGTGTCGATGGTACGAGTCTCCTCTTCTTGGATGATTGGATTCGGTATTGCTCTTGTCGTCTTGATCGCTGTGTTGATATTTGTTCAACTCAGCGACGAAAAAACACCCGCTCGAACGTCAACACCAATTCCCTTGACGCCAAATAATCAGTAGTCTAGGCACATGTACCTTTCATTTGCTCCACGCCATCGAGAGTCATATACTACGCGGCCTTTTTCTTTATGGATTCATTCGGTTGGATCCGATCGACGCGAGACAACTGCTTGAGCTGAGAGTCAGTTCGCAACGTTCGTCGTCAAATTTCGGCGGGGCGGTTAACGACTCGTATTATTGAAGGTTGCGGCCTGTTTGGCCGTGTATTTTAGGAAGACACATATGACCAAAGGTCTCTACACCCCTGGTGAGTTTCGCGACAATTGTGGATTTGGATTGATCGCTCATTGTGATGGTGAAGTCAGTCATGATTTGTTAATGACTTCGATTGAAGCATTAACGCGGATGACGCATCGAGGCGGAATCGCAGCAGATGGGAAGACGGGTGATGGCTGTGGATTGTTGTTTCAAATGCCAGAAGCATTCATGCGGCACGCAGCGTCAGAAGCCTGCGGTGTGGAGCTGGGTGATTTATTTGCTGTCGGAATGGTCTTCTTGTCCACCGATCCATCGGTCGAAGCAGAAGCCGTTTCTGCAATCGAAGCGGTCTTAAACAGCCGTCGGTTGGCGGTTATTGGCTGGCGTAATGTCCCGGTCGATCCGTCGAATCTAGGTCCCATTGCGCGCGGTAACATGCCGGTATTTAAGCAGGTCTTTGTTGAGCCACAGGGTCAGAATAAAGAGCAGTTCGATAATGAGCTCTTTATGGCATCACGACTGATTGAACGCAGAATGGCTTCAAACTCAGACAATTACCTGTGCTCGCTGTCGCGCCGGGTGGTGTCCTATAAAGGACTGATGATGCCTGTGGATTTGCATCATTTTTACCCAGATCTCAACGATCCGCTCATGGCAACCGCGATTTGCGTGTTCCACCAGCGTTTCTCGACCAATACGCTTCCACGCTGGCCGCTGGCTCAACCGTTCCGACTACTCGCGCACAACGGTGAAATCAACACCATCGCCGGGAATCGGAACTGGGCCAACGCGCGGGGTCATCTCTTCACGTCCGCTCGGTTACCGGAAATCGATCAAATTCTACCCTTGGTGAATTCCACTGGATCGGATTCGTCGAGCTTGGATAATATGCTTGAAGTCATGGTCGCGGGTGGCATGGACTTGTTCCGAGCCATTCGGATGCTGGTTCCACCAGCTTGGCAGAACGTGGATGACATGGATGCCGATCTACGTGCGTTTTACGAATACAACTCGATGCACATGGAGCCTTGGGATGGTCCTGCAGGGATCGTCTTAACAGACGGTCGTTATGCCTGTTGTTTGCTCGACCGAAACGGTCTGCGCCCTGCGCGTTGGGTCAAAACCAAAAACGGTTATCTCACGCTCGCTTCAGAGATTGGTACTTGGGACTACAAGCCTGAAGATGTCATTGCGAAAGGCCGTGTTGGGCCAGGAGAGATTCTGGCGATCGACACAGAAACTGGCGAAATGCTATCGGCTGATGATATCGATCATCAATTGAAGGGCCGGCAGCCATACAAGCAATGGTTGCGAGAGCAGACCATTCGTTTTGAAGCGGATATGAAAGATCCTTTCTCAGATCTGAAACAGTTGTCAGAGAAAGGTCTTGCTCCCTATCTAAAGCTGTTTAATTTGACCAGTGAAGAGCGTCACCAGGTGATTAAGCCATTAGCCGAGACCGGTCAGGAAGCTGTCGGATCGATGGGTGATGATACGCCGATGGCGGTGCTGTCGACCGAGCAACGACATGTCGCCGATTATTTCCGTCAACAGTTCGCTCAGGTGACCAATCCGCCGATCGATCCATTGCGTGAATCGATTGTGATGAGTCTTGAGACCTGTCTTGGCATGGAGCTCAATCCTTTTGAAGAGACTGCTGATCATGCTGAGCGCGTGATCTTGCATTCGCCGATTCTATCGGCGCCAAAAATGGATCGCCTGAAGGCATTGGAGCATCCGAAGTACGGTCGTATTCAGATCGAGCTCGCTTTTGACCCAGCCATGGGCCTGAAGTCTGCTGTCGAATCAGTGTGTCAACAAGCTGTTGATGCTGCGCGTTCCGGCAAAACACTTCTCATTCTGTCCGACCGGCATGTTGCGGAGCATCAGTGGGTCGTGTCGGCGACCATTGCAACAGGTGCGGTCCATCATCGCCTGATTGCCGAAGGTCTTCGTTGTTCAGCCAACATTATCGTTGATACCGCTGAAGCGCGTGATTCTCATCAATTTGCTGTACTGCTTGGGTTTGGTGCGACTGCTGTTTATCCTTACTTGTCCTACCGAGTGATCAACGACTTGGTTGATTCTGATGAATTGGTAGGTGATCCACTCGAGTTGCATCGAAATTATCGGAAAGGGATCAACAAAGGCTTGTTGAAAATCCTTTCGAAGATGGGTATCTCAACGGTTGCAAGCTATCGCGGCGCACAATTGTTTGAAGCCGTGGGCCTGTCAAATGAGATCGTCGATTTATGCTTTAAAGGTGTTCAAAGCCGGATTGCAGGCGCAGATTTCTCTGATTTTGAAAACGATCAAAAGATTCGTCAGTCTTTGGCCTGGTCGACTCGGAAGCCTGTGCCCCAAGGCGGATTCCTGAAGTATATGCACGGTGGTGAATACCACGCATATAACCCAGATGTCGTGCAGACCTTGCAACAAGCCGTTCAAACCGGCTCTTACTCGACCTATCAGAAATACGCCAAGCTGGTGAACGATCGCCCGGTCGCAACGCTCCGTGATCTCTTGAAGCTGGAAAAAGATGCTGGTCGTGCCGTTACGGTCGACGAGGTTGAACCGATTGAGTCCATTTTAAAACGCTTTGACTCTGCCGGTATGTCGCTTGGGGCGTTGAGCCCAGAGGCACACGAGGCCTTAGCGCAGGCCATGAACGAGTTGGGTGCGCGGTCGAATTCTGGTGAGGGTGGTGAAGATCCTGATCGGTTTGGTACCAGCCGGACGTCCAAGATCAAGCAGATCGCATCCGGTCGCTTTGGGGTGACTCCGCATTATTTGGTCAATGCGGAAGTGTTGCAGATCAAGGTCGCTCAAGGAGCGAAGCCTGGAGAAGGCGGTCAGCTACCAGGTGGAAAAGTGAATGCGTTGATTGCGCGACTTCGCCATTCGGTCCCCGGAGTGACGCTCATTTCGCCGCCGCCACATCATGATATTTACTCGATTGAAGACTTGGCTCAGCTGATTTTCGATTTAAAACAGGTCAATCCAAAGGCATTGGTCTCTGTCAAATTGGTGAGTGAACCAGGTGTCGGCACCATTGCTGCCGGTGTCGCGAAAGCCTATGCAGATTTGATCACCATTTCCGGTTATGACGGTGGTACTGCAGCAAGTCCATTGACCTCGATTAAATATGCGGGATCGCCTTGGGAACTGGGTCTTGCGGAGGCACATCAGGCGCTTCGTGCGAATGATTTGCGCGACAAGGTCCGTTTACAAACCGATGGTGGTTTGAAGACGGGTCTCGACGTGGCGAAAGCTGCGATCCTGGGAGCCGAAAGTTTCGGGTTTGGTACCGCACCAATGGTGGCCATGGGTTGTAAGTATTTGCGAATCTGTCACCTCAATAACTGTGCAACTGGTGTGGCGACTCAAAATGAATTGCTGCGCGAGCAACATTTCCGTGGCACGGTCGAAATGATTAAGCATTTCTTCACCTTTGTGGCGGAGGAAACTCGTGAAGTCATGGCTGAGCTTGGTGTGAAAACCATTGCAGAGCTTGTCGGCCGGACAGACCTGCTTACACAAGTTGGTGGGCGTTCGCAGCGTCAAGCCAAGCTTGATTTTTCACCGATCTTGTATCAAGGCCCTGAGCATGAAGGTAAGTCACAACTGTGCGCAGTTGAGAAGAACCCACCTTATGACGATGCACCTTTGAATCAAGCGATCGTTCATGCGGCTCGTGATGGGATGGTATCGGGTGAGGGTGGCGAATTTCATTTCACGATCACAAACCAAGACCGCTCTGTTGGCGCAACTTTGTCAGGAGAAATTTCTTTGGCTCATGGCCGTGAAGGAATGGCGAAGCCGATTCGTTTGAACTTGGAAGGGACGGCCGGTCAGAGCTTTGGTGTGTTCAACGCGCCAGGCCTCGAGATGAGTCTCCGTGGAGATGCCAACGACTACGTGGGTAAAGGGATGGCCGGCGGTCGTCTGGTGATTGCACCACCTGAGGGCTCGACCTTTGCGAGCCAGGACACCTCCATTATTGGGAATACCTGTCTTTATGGAGCAACTGGTGGAACCTTGTATGCGGCTGGCCGGGCCGGTGAGCGATTTGCAGTCAGAAATTCTGGCGCAACAGCCATTGTCGAGGGCACTGGCGACCATTGTTGTGAATACATGACCGGTGGCCTGGTGATTGTCCTCGGGCGAACTGGCCGTAACTTCGGTGCTGGAATGACTGGCGGTTTTGCCTATGTTCTTGACGAGTCGCGGACATTTGTCGACCGATATAATCATGAGTTGGTTGAGATTGCCCGGATTAGCACAGAGCAGATGGAGCAATATCGTGCGCATTTGCGCTCGCAGATCCGTGACTATGCCGAGGCGACAGGGAGTGCATGGGGTCAGACGATCTTGTCTGATTTTGAGTCTTTCGTGAGCCATTTCTGGTTGGTGAAGCCAAAGGCGGCAAGCTTGGGCGATTTGTTGGCATCGTCACGGTCAGACGCACAATAGCGATTAGGAGAATTGATTCAAATGTCCACGCAGAAAAACAACGACTTTCAGTTTTTAGATGTTGGGAGACATGATCCTGCTAAGAAGGATCTTGATCAGCGGAAAGGCCAATTTAGCGAGATTTATCATCCCTTCTCGAATCGAGATGCCGGTGCGCAGGCTCATCGATGCTTGTCGTGCGGTAATCCCTATTGTTCTTGGAAGTGTACAGTGCAC
>OBNV01000059.1_pt1 | contig 10113 bp, 10 predicted proteins | sample 1498831 | NCBI WGS metagenome assembly OBNV01 (sample SAMEA3275640, study PRJEB22092) | marine metagenome | biome: ENVO:01000035; feature: ENVO:00002223; material: ENVO:00002042 | collected 2014-06-19T07:15:00+00 | depth 1 m | reverse complement strand
CGAACAAAAAGAATGTTTTAATTAATTATTATCATCAGCATCTTGGTTGGACTAGATTATTGAAAAGGAAATTGATGTTGTCAATAAGAGTAATCAGCATGGATAGTTGGCAGGAATGACCAGCAGGGATAATCAGCATGGATGATCAGGCGAGAATATTCCTCGGCATCGGTGCCAACCTGACACCGGACGGGTTTTCAGGCCCTAGGGAAGGGTGCATGGCCGCGATTGACAGCCTGGGTGAGGATGGCATCACGGTGAAATCAGTCTCACCATGGTACCGCACGGCCCCTGTCCCCCGATCGGACCAGCCCTGGTTCCAGAACGCGGTGGTCGAAATCGAAACCGACCTCACGCCGGATCAGCTGATCACGGTTTTGCACGAACGTGAGGCCCGTTTCGGCCGTGTCAGGATGGAGCGCAATGAAGCCCGCGTCCTCGATATCGATATCCTCGATTTTCGCGGCATGGTGATGAATGATCCTGTGGTCCTGCCGCATCCGCGCATGCATGTTCGCGCCTTTGTGTTGAGGCCACTGGCCGATCTTTCCCCGGGCTGGGTTCACCCTGTATCCGGGCAGTCCATCGCCGCCCTGATCGCTGTTCTACGTTTGAATCAAGTGCCCTCGCTTCAGTCGATTTACCAAGAATTAGAACTCCCTGTAATGCAGATTCTCCGAGAAATGGAAAATCATGGAGCCTTACTTGATGTCGATATTTTGAACGCGCAATCAGTGACCCTTGGCGTGCGTCTCGAGCAGTTGGAATCTGAGGCACAGGCGTTGGCGGGGCGGCCATTTAACTTAGCTAGTCCGAAACAACTGCAAGAGATTTTATTTGATGAGCTTCAGTTACCTGTCCTGAAAAAAACGCCAAAAGGAGCGCCATCGACGAACGAAGAAGTACTTCAGGAATTGGCCCTTGATTATCCGTTGCCGAAACTATTGATTGAGCACCGGAGTCTTTCAAAACTCAAAGGCACCTACACGGACAGACTACCCGGTGACTGTGATCCAGCGGATGGACGGGTGCACACCTCTTTTCATCAGGCAGTGACCTCGACCGGACGTTTGTCTTCGTCAGATCCGAATCTGCAAAATATTCCAATTCGAACCGAGGAAGGCCGTCGCATCCGTAAAGCCTTTATCGCACCAGACGGTTGGTCTGTCATGGCAGCCGATTATTCGCAAATTGAATTGAGGATTATGGCGCATTTGTCGGGCGACAAGAGCTTGGTGGATGCATTTGCGCGCGGTGATGATATCCATCGTGCGACATCGGCAGAGGTCTTTGATTTAGAGCCAATGTTCGTGACAGACGAGCAGCGTCGGCGTGCGAAAGCCATTAATTTTGGCCTGATTTATGGCATGAGTGCGTTTGGATTAGCACGGCAACTTGGAATTGAACGCGCTGAAGCGGCTGCCTACATTGATCGCTATTTTGAGCGTTATCCAGGGGTTCGACACTACATGGACTCCACGCGCGCAATGGCGCATGAGAAAGGTTACGTTGAGACTGTGTTTGGAAGACGTCTGACCCTGCCAGATATTCATGCAAGACAAGTTCCGGTTCGGCAAGCGGCAGAACGGGCAGCGATTAATGCACCCATGCAAGGAACTGCTGCGGACATTATCAAGCGAGCAATGCTGCGTGTGCATCAGGCATTAGCCACAAGTAATTTAGGTTGTCACTTGTTGCTTCAGGTACACGATGAATTGGTTTTTGAGGTCAGGAATCGCGATATAGATCCAGCGCGACAGCTCATCCGATTGGAAATGGAGGCTGCAGCCGAATTATCGGTTCCTTTGGTGGTTGACATCGGTAGTGGAGACAGCTGGTTCGAGGCGCACTAAAAATAATTCACATTTTTTGAACTTTTTTGAAATCAATGGGTCTTAATGAGTAAGCCAACGATATTCCCTCATTCGTTGCTCCGACGTGACCCCCGTCGGACGTTGAAACCCCGGTGTGAGCTACCGGGGTTTTTTATTATGCGTGGCCTTCAAGATGGTGAGTGATCCATTCCGATGCTTCTTTGATGCAAGTTTTATCCAAACTCGAAAAATTTAACACCACAGAGCGCGGCCGGTTTTTTTGCACAGACAATCTTGATTTGGCGGACTGATTACGACTGAGCTTGTCACTTTTGGTGAGAAGCAACAAGGTATCCATTTCACGGTGGTCTGCAAAAGAAAGCATTTGCTGATCCAGTGCGGTCATGGGATGTCTGACATCCATGAGAAGAACGAGCCCGGTTAATGTTCGTCGTTCTGCGAGAAACTCGCCAAGATGCTGTTGCCATTGTTTTTTGATCGCGTCAGGAACCTTGGCAAAACCATACCCGGGTAAATCGACCAAAAACCCGCCAGTTCCTGGCACTTCGAAGAAATTGATGAGCTGGGTTCGTCCAGGTGTTTTTGACACTCGCGCGAGACTTTTTTGCCCCGTGAGCGTATTGAGGGCGCTTGATTTACCGGCGTTTGAGCGGCCACAAAAACCGATTTCGGGGCCACATTCTGGCGGGCAGTGGTTCAGTGTTGGAGCGCTGATTAAAAATTTGGTTTGTGCCAACCTAGGGTCGACTTGGGTGTCGCGCACGTCAATTAAATCCTTCACTGCATAAATCTCAGGTGCAATGTATACTACGGCATCGAAAACTGGATCGCTTTCCCAACAAAGAGATGAAACGAATGAAGTCTTTATTCACCGCTATTGGATTGGCCCTATCATCAACTCTCACCATGGCTGCTGGCTCTGAAGCAACCGCAACTTACGTCGGAAACGCAGACCAAGGTAAAGCTAAAAGTGCAACCTGTGCTGCGTGTCATGGGGCTGATGGTAATAGTGTTGCGGCTGATTTCCCGAAATTGGCGGGCCAGCACGCGACTTACCTCGCGTCGACACTGAAGGCCTATCGCGATGGCTCGCGAGCAAACGCTATTATGGCGGGTATGGCTGCTGCGTTGTCTGACGAGGATATCGCTGATTTGGCGGCTTACTACACAACCCAAGCAACGTCTGGTGGCGCTGTTGATGCCGACTTAGTCACTCGTGGCGAACAATTGTTCCGGTTTGGTGATTCAGCAAAAGGTGTGAGTGCCTGCACAGCCTGTCATGGTCCAACTGGAGCTGGTGTTGCCTCCGCGGGATTTCCTTTACTGCAGGGGCAATGGGCTGGGTATACGGAAACTCAGTTAAAAGCTTACAGAGAAGGTTCGCGTGCGAATGCCATGATGAACGGAGTTGCTCAGAACCTGTCTGATGCGGATATCCGGGCGGTAGCGAGTTATGTTGGAGGCCTTCAGTAATGTTCAAGCGCATCCTGTCAACAATGGTGATCGGTTTGGCCTTGATGCTGAATCAAGCTTGTGCCGCTGATGGATTCCAGGAAGGAGTTCATTATCAGACACTGTCAAAGCCAGTTGTCACATCAGATTCCTCGAAAGTTGAGGTACTGGAATTGTTTTGGTATGGATGCCCGCACTGCGATTCCTTGGATCCGGCACTGGAGGCATGGGTTCAAAAGCTTCCAAGCGATGTGAATTTTGTCCGTATGCCAGTGGTTTTTGGTCGCTCTTGGGAAATGCATGCGCGCATGTTCTGGGTCGCTAAAAACTTGGGGTTGTTAGAAACCATTCATGAACCTTTATTTAACGCGATCCACCGTGAAGGTCAGCGACTTCAACGTGTCGATGAGGTGATCGCCTTTTTTGAGCGGTTTGGTGCCGATCCGGCGGTGGTGAAACGAGAGCTTGACGGATTTGCAACAGAGAGTGCTTTGCGCTTGGCTGATGCTCGTGTTCGTGCTTATGGAATCCAAGGTGTGCCAGCATTGGTTGTCAATGGTCGTTATGTGACTGGTGTGTCACAGGCCGGTGGCGAGAGTCAGTTGTTTGCACTGTTGAATGGGTTGATCGAGACCTCGCGTCAACAGTGACTCTGAAAGCCAGCTCGATGACTGAGCTGGCTTTGTCTTATTTAGAAGTCAATCAAATCAGAAGCGGTTGCCTTCTGTTCACGCAATGCTTTCGCATAAGCCGAATCCATTAAGTCGATTTCCACCGTCAAGTCAGGCGTTAGGCTAAATGCTTTAGTTCTGCGAATACGTGCGCGCAATTCCTGGGTTTCGTTGTCATCTCGGAAGAGATGGAAGAATCTTAAAAATTGCTTATCGTTTGATTCAATTTCTGAAAGCGCCGAATAACAAGGAGTGACGCGGCCATACTTGTTACAAATCCGATTGACTAATTTCGCTTGAGTTTTCTCATCATTGGGCAATCCTTCCTGCCGATAAAAAATACGAACGATGTTACCTTCAGGGTCGTGCGTGATCGTTAAAAACTCTTTAGCTGGGCTATCAAGCGACTGAAAATCATCGACAGAATCTCCGATTTGAAGTCCTGCGACATCAAAAGCGAGAGACGCTTGAGACAACGAGAAAGCAAGAGCTGCTAAGAAAAGGCGCGATTTGGTTCGGTACATCTTCATGAGGTCCACTGTAGCGTATTCGGTCCAGTTAGGGTTGTTTGTTAAATGCAGCGTAGGCCTGATCCAACAGTTGCAAGGCGTCATTGATCTCAGACTCTGCAATGATTAATGGTGGCGCGAAGCGATGGACGTTCGGTCCTGCAACCAAGGTCATGAGTCCCATTTGCATGGTGAGTTTGACCAGTTCACCAGAGCGGCCTGCGTAATCGGCTTTGAGGACTGCGCCAATCAATAAACCTTGGCCCCGTACGGCCTTAAATAATTGATGCTTCGCGTTGAGTTGATTCAATCCCTGCGTTAACTGACGGCCTCGTTCAGTGACGTTACTGAGAAGTTCAGGTGTATTAATCAATTCAAGTGCTTTGCCAGCAACTGCTGTACCGAGTGGGTTTCCTCCATAGGTACTTCCATGGGTGCCGGCAATTAAATGCTCTGAGATCCATTCTTTGCAAAGCATGGCGCCGATCGGAAATCCACAACCAAGGCTCTTAGCGCTACTGAGAATATCCGGTGACACATCACTATGTTGATAGGCAAAGAGCTTTCCAGTTCGCCCCATGCCAGTTTGGACTTCATCAACAATTAAGGCTGCACCGACGCGATCACAGGCGGCTCTGATTTTTTCAAAAAACGTAGGGCAAATTGGTCTGACGCCTCCTTCTCCTTGAATCGGCTCAACCATCACAGCGCAGGTGTTTTCCGAGACTTGCGCCTCTAAGGATTTGCAGTCGTTGAATGGTAAGTGAGTGAAACCTTCCGGCATCGGACCAAAACCTGTCCGGTATTTGGGTTGTCCGCCTGCGGTGACTGTTGCGATCGTCCGACCGTGAAACGCGTCATTGAATGCAATAATTTCAATTTTCTCAGGACCATAGACATCGAAAGCCGCTTTCCTTGCCGCTTTGATAGCGGCCTCATTGGCTTCTGCACCAGAGTTACAAAAAAAGACCCGATCAGCAAAGGTTGCATCAACCAACGCTTTGGCCAAGTGAATGGCGGGTTCGTTGGCGAGCACGTTGGAGAGGTGCCAGACTTTGTTGGCTTGCTCGGTGAGCGCTTGAACGACGTCTGGGTGGCAGTGACCGAGTGCACTGACAGCGATCCCGCCGGCTAAATCCAAATAGCGTGCCCCGTCTTGGCCAAATAGCTCGCATCCAACACCTTTGACAATGATGGTTGGAGGTACACCGTAATTGGGGGTGAGAACTTGTTGATAATCCGATAAGTCAGTCATTTAGCATTATCTCAATGTGGGCACACACGCTACGGCCCAACGCCTCGAGATGATACCCACCTTCGAGGATAGATACGATACGTGATTGACTATGACGATTCGCGACGTCGTTAATCAGGGTCGTGATCCACCGGTAGTCATCCTCAACAAAGTTCAGTTCACCGAGCGGATCTTTGGTATGCGCGTCGAAGCCCGCTGAGATCAGAACCAGTTCAGGTTTAAATGCGTCAAGGGCTGGGAGAAAATCTTTTTCCACTTTGCTTCTGAAGACCGTCCCGTCTGAGCCCGCGTTAATTGGCGTCAGAATTAAGTGCTCACCTGGGGTGTCGAAGTGGCGATTTGGATAGAATGGATGCTGGAACGATGAACACACCATGACGCGCTCATCATCTTTAAAAATATCAACCGTTCCGTTGCCGTTGTGGACATCAAAATCAATGATCGCAACACGACTTAACCCATGCTGTTCAATTGCATGGAGCGCTGCAACGGCGATGTTGTTGAATAAGCAAAAACCCATCGCTAAGGATTTTTCGGCATGATGACCGGGTGGCCTTGTGGCACAAAACGCTCGCTGGATATCGCCTGCCATGACACGGTCAACTGCCTGACATCCGGCACCTGCGGCGAGTAAGGCAGCACGCAAGGATCCTGGTCCCATGGAGGTGTCACCATCGACGGGGATCAAATCACCATTGATTGCGTCATAGCCGATTTGTTCGATTTCATGAACATAGTCATGAGGGTGGGCTCGTTCGATCCACTTGTGCTCTGCTGGCAATGCTTGAAAGGGGGTGAGGTCAAGCATCAAGCCATTTGCCTGCAACCCAATATCAATCGCCTGCAGGCGCATCGGGCTTTCCGGATGCATGTGGCCCATGTCATGGATCATGCAGTCTGAATGGGTGAAATAGCCGATATGCTTCATGATGGGCTCCAGTTAGTCGGCAAACTGTATCATTGGCCAACCCTTGTGACATGCGAGTTCTGCTAGCGACTGATCTGGGTCAACCACGAATGCTTGATCTGCTTTTTCTAGCAGCGGACGATCGTTGATTGAGTCTGAATAGAAATGAATCGTCGAAGCACTTTCTTGCTGTGTCTTGAGCCATGCATGCAGTGCATCGATCTTCCCACTTTGATAGGTTGGAACACCGATTAACTCGCCCGTATAGCGCCCATCGATGACTTCAAATTCGCATCCTAAGTAGCTATCAACGCCGTGAAGACTGGCGATCGGTTGAACGATGAAGGTATTCGTTGCTGAAATGATCAACGTGTGAAATCCCTCAATTTTATAGGAGTGGATGCACTCCAGTGCTTTGATTTGCAGTTGAGGCCTGACGATTTCTTGGACGTACTGGTCACGCCAAGCGGTGACCTGGTCGATTGGATAGGTCTGGAGGATCTCGCAGGCAAATCGTTGATAGGCTCGGATATCAAGATCGGCATTTAAGTAATCTTGATAGAATCGTTCGTTGTTTTCTCGATAGTACTCTTCTTCGACTGCGTCGATATCGATTAAAAATTGATTCCAAGCTTTATCGCTATCGAAAGGGATGAGCGTATGGTCGAGGTCGAAGATGGCAAGTTGCATGGAATACTTCTTTTGATTGAGGGATTGGTTAAAAGTTGAAAGAATGCGAGGGTTTTTAGGGAGTTTCAAGTCATGATTGATCAGGACGGTTTTCGGCTAAATGTGGGAATCATTCTGGCGCATCCGACCGGCTCTGTTCTGTGGGCACGTCGACGCGGTGAAGATGCGTGGCAGTTTCCTCAAGGTGGCATGCAGGCTGGTGAGACTCCTGAAGATACTTTGTATCGTGAGCTTCATGAAGAGCTCGGCATTGCCAAGCATCAAGTGTTTGTTCTAGCCCAGACCGCTGGATGGTTGCGTTATCGACTGCCCAAATCGTTGATTCGGCCGCGAGGTAAAAAAACCTGTGTTGGTCAAAAACAGCGTTGGTATTTGCTTGCGTTGACAGATCCATTCACACAGCCAGACTTAGATGCGACGGATCATCCCGAGTTTGACGCTTACCAATGGGTGAGCTATTGGTATCCACTGGGTCAGGTGATTCCCTTCAAGCGAGATGTGTATCGTCAGGCGATGATGGAGTTGGCGCCCGCATTGCGCTGGTTTGGGCCCATGGCATGCTAGACATTCTGCGGCGTCTCGTTCAGGCAGTCACGGATGCGGCAACACTGGACGAAGCGCTCACGATTATCGTGACTCGGATCAAAGACACGATGCAGACAGGGGTGTGTTCTGTCTATCTGCTCGATGAATCGACCGATCGGTGGTTATTAATGGCCACCGATGGACTCAATCCAGACTCAGTTCGCCAAGCGAGCCTTGCCAAAACTGAAGGTCTTGTCGGCACGGTTGGCAGTCGAGGTGAGCTGGTCAATCTTGACGATGCCCCAAATCATCCGGCATTTCGCTTTTTACAAGAAACGGGCGAAGAAATTTTTCAGTCGTTTCTGGGTGTCCCGATTGTCCACCAGCGCCAAATTCTGGGTGTTTTGGTTGTTCAGCAAACGACGCAGCGGAAATTTAGTGATGACGAAGAGGCCTTATTGGTCACGGTCGCGGCGCAAATTTCAGCACTAATCGCGCACGCTAAGGTCTCTGGCCGATTGCACCTGAGTCATGCCGATGGCGAAAAACCGATTGATATTCATTTTAAGGGAGTCGCAGGTGTTGCTGGGGTGACGACGGGGACGGCTTTCGTCAGGCAACCGCCCGCCAATTTAAGACGAGTGAAGGATGCACGGACCGATCAACCCAAGCATGAACTTGATGAGTTTCAAGCGGCCTTGGGTGAGGTGAAAGCTGAGTTGCGACAAATCAGCGATTCACTGGCCGAGCATTTGGCACGCAAAGAAACCGCATTGTTTGATACCTATCTGAGGATGCTTGAAGACCATACGTTAAGCGGTGAAGTCTGTCAGCGAATCCGTTCCGGTGAGACTGCACCGACGGCATTGAAGTACGTTGTGTTGGATTTGGTCGCGCGCTTTGAGGCAATGGATGATGCCTATTTAAAAGAGCGTGCGACGGACCTAATGGACTTGGGCCGTCGGATTCTTGCGAAATTGCTCCATGAACAATCTGAACACTTTGAGTATCCCAATGACGTGATCTTGGTTGCAGAAGATGTGACCCCGGTCATGCTGGGCGAGGTCGATACGCAGTCATTGAAAGCAATTGTTTCGATTAAAGGGTCGGCAAATTCCCATGTCGCAATCTTGGCAAGAAGTCTGGGTATTCCAGCAGTGATGGGCGCTGTGGATCTCCCTTTGGGTGAAATCTCAGGTGCGCATGTGATCGTCGATGGGTGGCGAGGCGAGGTGATTGTCGAGCCCTCCGAACACGTTCTGGCTGAGTATCAGCGTGCGATTGATGATGCAGCGATTTTAGAATTGGACCTGGAACAAATTGAACCAGGGGCTGCGATGACTGCCGATGGGACGCATGTGCAACTGATGCTGAATGCAGGACCATTCGGCGAGTTGTCTGAACGCCAACGAAGCTGGATCGATGGGGTGGGTTTGTATCGAACTGAATTTATTTTTTTGGCTCGGTCTCGTTTTCCAACAGAAGATGAACAAGAAAGTGAGTATCGAACTGAGTTGGCAACCTATGCACCAATGCCAGTTGTGATGAGAACATTAGATATCGGTGGGGATAAAAGCCTTCCGTATTTTTCCATCGCTGAAGAAAATCCCTTTTTAGGATGGCGGGGCATCCGGGTGACGTTGGATCACCCAGAGATTTTCCTGACCCAGATCCGCGCCATGCTTCGCGCCGACAGTGGTCTGGGTAATTTACGGATTTTGTTGCCCATGATCACTACCTTGGACGAGTTGCGCGCGTCGAAAGCACTGATTGAGCGGGTTGTTCTTGAACTGACGGCCGAGGGACATCAGGTTTCGGCTCCCGAAGTTGGCGTTATGATTGAAGTGCCAAGCGCTGTTTACATTGCGCCTGAGCTTGCGAGAGAGGCAGACTTTCTATCGGTTGGATCCAATGATTTGACGCAGTACTTGCTCGCTGTTGATCGCACCAATGCCCGTGTCGCGGACATGTTTGATGGGTTCCATCCCGCGATATTGCGCGCACTTCAGGCGATATCACAGGCAGGAGTATCTCCTTCATGAATACCAGCTTCAATCATAGAGTCACCTTGAACCTTCAAACCAAAGTAATCTCCATTCTTTTCTAGATTATTAGGCAAAGGTATTCTTGCAACTTCATTTTGTATTGCCTCAACTGGAGTTCCAGCTGCAATTTTACCTAAAACTGGTACTTCTACTTCATCAGAATTTACTCGCTCTTCATCTAAACCACCTTTTATAACGCTAGGTGAAAAATTATTATAAATATC
>OBNV01000058.1_pt1 | contig 10130 bp, 7 predicted proteins | sample 1498831 | NCBI WGS metagenome assembly OBNV01 (sample SAMEA3275640, study PRJEB22092) | marine metagenome | biome: ENVO:01000035; feature: ENVO:00002223; material: ENVO:00002042 | collected 2014-06-19T07:15:00+00 | depth 1 m | reverse complement strand
CACATTGCTCATCTCGACCGTGGCTTTAGTGGTCGCTGTCCCCGTTGGATTATTCAGCGCAATTTATTTGGCTGAGTATGCGACGTCGAATGTCCGTGCTTTTGTTAAACCTTTGTTGGAAGTCCTTGCGGGGGTTCCGACCGTTGTTTACGGATTTTTTGCTGCATTGACTGTTGCACCCCTTGTGAAAGCGGCAGGCGAAGCAATCGGTCTTGAAGTTGCATCAGAGTCGGCGTTGGCTGCCGGACTTGTGATGGGGATCATGATTATCCCGTTTATCTCATCACTCTCTGATGATGTGATCAACGCTGTTCCACAATCCCTTCGAGACGCGGCCTATGGACTTGGGTCAACTAAAAGTGAAGCGGTTCGTCAAGTTGTCCTTCCGGCGGCTCTCCCGGGGATTATGGCTGCAATTATTCTTGCAGTTTCGCGAGCGGTCGGAGAGACGATGATCGTTGTGATGGCTGCTGGACTGGCTGCAAATCTATCGTTTAATCCACTTGATGCAGTGACGACTGTGACTTCTCAGATCGTCACGATTTTGGTGGGCGATCAAGAATTCGAGTCAGCAAAGACGCTGTCAGCCTTCGCGTTAGCTTTAATGTTGATCATTATCACTTTGGGTTTGAACTTTTTTGCATTGCAAATCGTGAAGAAATACAGGGAACAGTATGACTGATACAACGGTTACGTCGCCTTTGTCTCCTGAGGAAGCGGCAACACGAGTTGCCGCCACACTCAAAACGCGTGGGCGTAGCGAAAGTCGCTTCCAAGGCTTGGGGTTGGCGGCAATCTCGACGGCAATTTTGTTTTTGATTCTGCTGTTTGCTGGGATTTTGTCCAATGGCATCCCAGGGATGTTTCAACATTATGTGACTCTTGAAGTCACACTCGACAAAGAACGCATGGATCCGCAGGGGGATATGTCTGTCGAGTCACTCTATGCTGGCGATGCCGCAACTCTCGTCAACGAGGCGCTTCTGAATTCACTTGGTAATCCGACAGGTCGTAAAGCGAAGCGCGCGGCGCGCGGTATCATGTCGTCGGCGTCTGATCTCCGTTTGACCGAATTCGCTGTGGCAAATCCCTCCCTGATCGGTCAAACAGTCTCGGTGAAATTTGCACTTGATGACGATATCGACTCGTTCATGCGCGGATTCATTTCACGAGAAACGCCTGAAGCTGAACGACGGATCAATGATCAGGTCATCGAGTTTGTCGATATTCTCAACGACGCTGGTCGGATCTCATATGAGTTGAGTGATTATTTGTTCTTCGGGTCTGCATCACGAAATGCCGAGATTGCTGGTATCAAAGGTGCACTGATCGGGTCTATTTTTACACTGGCGGTTTGTCTCATCATTGCATTTCCCTTGGGCGTCGCGACGGCTGTCTATCTCGAAGAAATCGCGCCGAAAAATCGGATCACCGAAATTATTGAAATCAACATTAATAACTTGGCCGCCGTGCCCTCGGTTGTCTTCGGTATCATGGGCCTTGCGATTTTCATTGTGACATTTGGTTTGCCGCGCTCGATCCCATTAGTTGGTGGTATTGTTTTGGCACTTATGACGCTGCCCACGATTATCATTTCATCGCGAGCGGCAATTCGCGCTGTGCCGCCGAGTATTCGCGATGCTGCACTTGGTGTGGGTGCGTCGAAAATGCAAACGATCTTCCACCACGTGATCCCATTGGCACTTCCAGGTATGTTGACTGGAACCATCATCGGTATGGCCCAAGCACTCGGTGAGACGGCGCCGCTTTTGATGATTGGGATGGTGGCATTTATTGTGGATATTCCTGGTGGAGTTGCTGAACCAGCGACGGCTTTACCGGTCCAGATTTTTATGTGGGCTGATTTTGCGGAGCGGATGTTTATTCAAAAGACCAGCGCAGCAATTATCGTATTGCTTGCGTTTCTGATTACGATGAATGCGGCGGCCATTGTGCTTCGTAAGAAGCTCGAGCGCCGTTGGTAAGGAATGTTTAGGATGGAAACGACGATGACTGATACAGCAGTTAAAGGGACACAACAGAAAATGGAAGACCGTCAGGTTCCTGACCATACGATTGGTGAGGTTCATGTCGATAACGCACGGATGACCGCTCGCGGTGTTGACGTCTTTTACGGTGATAAGCACGCCATTCAAGATGTGACACTTGATATTGGATCCAGCCAGGTAATTTCGTTTATTGGTCCGTCGGGTTGTGGCAAGTCCACGTTCCTTCGCTGTTTAAATCGGATGAACGACACCATTGATATTTGCCGTGTTGATGGCGAAATCAAGATTGATCAGGATGATATTTACGACCCTCGAATTGACGTGGTCTCGCTGCGTGCACGGGTTGGTATGGTGTTCCAAAAGCCAAACCCCTTCCCAAAATCGATTTATGACAACATTGCGTATGGTCCTCGTATTCACGGTTTGGCGCGGAATAAAGTTGAGCTTGATGAGATCGTTGAACGGTCTTTGGAGCGCGCGGGGCTCTGGGGCGAAGTCAAAGATCGGCTTGATCAGCCTGGAACAGGTTTGTCAGGTGGCCAGCAGCAGCGGCTTTGTATTGCTCGCGCGGTTGCAGTGAGCCCAGAAGTCATTCTGATGGATGAGCCATGCTCAGCGCTCGATCCGATTGCCACTGCGAAAATCGAAGAGTTGATTTATGAATTACGGGAACAATATACCATTGTGATTGTGACTCACTCGATGCAACAGGCAGCACGTGTCTCAGATCGGACAGCATACTTCCACTTGGGTAAGTTGGTTGAAGTTGGTGAAACGAAGCAGATATTCACGAATCCAGTGCATGAGTTGACGCAGGACTACATTACAGGTCGATTCGGATAATTTGATGGCATATTTGAAAGAAGATTTTGCGCGACATATCTCCAGTGAGTTCAATGATGAGCTCGAGGGGCTTTGCGCGGATCTTCTGAAAATGGGGGGGTTGGCGGAACGCCAAGTTCGCCTTGCTATTGAGTGTCAAGAACAGTTCGATTCAGCGCTCGTTGATCAGATCAAAGCGGCCGAAAACGCGGTCAATGCCTGGGAAATTAAAATTGATGAGTTGGTGGCGACGTTGATCGCCAGACGTCAACCCGCAGCAACCGACTTGCGACTTGTCTTAGTGATTTCCAAGATCGTTCGAGATTTAGAGCGGGCCGGAGACGAGGCCAACAAGGTCGCAGAGATGGCGCAAAAAGCCCATGAATCTGCGCATGCATCGGCGATCGGGCTCTCAGAAGTTCGGGCGATCGGTGATCAGGTCTTGCGCATGCTCGGAGACGCGTTGACTGCATTTGCTCGCATGGATCCTGAGATGGCACTCGATGTGGCAAGAGACGACAAAGAAGTGGATCGCACCTATGAAGCCGCATTGCGTGCCTTGGCGACTCATATGATTGAGGACCCTCAGGAAATAGGATCCGTATTGAATGTGATGTGGGTATTACGCGCGCTTGAGCGTGTTGGTGACCACGCAACCAACATTGCCGAGCATGTCATCTACCTCGTTAAAGGGAAGGACATCAGACACTTGTCAGTCACAAATGTTGAAGAAACACTGAAGACTGCCACCAATCTAGTGAATTAACCGGTCTGCCGGAATCACACAACGAAATTCTGAACCTTGTCCGACCTTGGATTGAATCTCCAACGTCCCTCCATGGCGGTAGAGGATATGCTTGACGATCGCTAACCCAAGGCCAGTGCCTCCCGTTTCCCTCGAGTGACTGTTATCTACCCGATAGAAGCGTTCGGTGAGTCTTGGTAAGTGCTCGGTTGAAATCCCCGGGCCATTATCTTTCACTGTAATGACGCCATCTTCTCCGCGGATATTGAAACTCACCGCAATCTGCGCGCCATCATGTGAATATCGCACCGCATTAGCGGTCAAATTGGTCAGCGCCGATGATAATTCATTCCAGTCACCTCGTAAGGTCTTTGGCGCGCAGTCAGCCATCATAATCTGCGTCTGTTGTTTCTGCACTGCGCGTTTGATTTCGTCTGCATCCTGAATCGCGTACTGGATCAAATCTTGAACTTGAAACTCTTGAGGAGTGGCGTCTGGGGCGGTCGTCTCCAACTGTGACAGGATCAACAAATCTTTGATTAGCGAGTTCATCCGGTCCGCTTGTTTAAATGCTTGCCCAACAGCACGGACACCCGCATCACTGACGAAATCGTTATCGATAATGGTCTCGAGGTACCCTGTAATGACCGTCAGGGGTGTTTTCAGTTCGTGCGAGACATTGGCAATAAAATCAGACCGCATGCTTTCGAGCCGGGTAAACCGTGTGACATCCCGAACGACTAACAAAAACCCCGTTTTATCGATCGAACAGACGGTGTATTCGAGCATTTTCCCAGAGGTAATGGGTGAGGGAAGCGTGATGGGTAAATCGTAGTTGCGGGTTTTGACGTAGGTGTAGAGTTCGGGAGTTCTGACTAAATTGAATAAAGAGGCGTCTTTGTCGAAAGACTCACGTAACCCAAGCAAACGACTGGCGGGCTGATTCCACCAGTTAATTCGCCAATCCAGGCTCAGATGAATCAGTCCCGCATCGAGACTTGCGAGCGATTGATGTAGGTTGGCGAGGAGTTGATGGACGGAATCTCTTTCAGCGGCTATTTCTGACTCGCGCTTTTGAATGCGTTGTGTCATATCAAGCCATAGGCCAGGAACTTGTGTCATTTCTTGGCCTGGGCGCTTTTCTAACCAGCGATACATTTGGTTACGACGCCATACCGAAATGACTAACGCTCCCGAGATCAAAACGAGTGCTGTTTCGATCCAAAATCCAGTGAGTTGACCGAATGTGAGAATGCCGGCAACTAAAAGACCGGACTGAATAATTGTTGTTCCGAAATAGCCGTACATACTGCGCCTTCAAGCCCGATTAGACATTGTTTTAACAGTCAAAATCGTTGAACATAAGAATCTACGGAAACTATCGGATTGAAGGATCAACATTGCCGTCCTATCCCTTCATTGAAAAAGAGTTGAGTTGGCTATCATTTAACCATCGAGTACTCCAAGAGGCGATGGATAAGTCGAATCCGCCAATTGAGCGCGCTCGATTTTTAGGTATCTACTCAAGCAACTTGGATGAATATTACAGGGTTCAAGTCGCAGATGTGCGCCGTCGGATACTTTTGCATCAAGAAGTTGGCGGCGATCCGCAGGCACGAGCACTGTTGACAGCCATTCAGCGTCGAACACTTGACCTTAACGCGGAATTTGAGCTGGCACATTTGGAAGTGGTGCGAACGCTCGCGAGACACAATATCTTTCTGGAAAACGATGAGCAGCTGAGTATTGGGCATCGTGAATGGCTTCGAAAATATTTCCATTCAAGAATTCGGAAGTTCATCTGCCCTATTGTCGTGAGTCCGCAAGTCGATATGGGCGACGTGCTCGCGGATGATGCCACCTATTTAGTCGCGGAGCTTCGTCGGGGTGACGCCTATACCTATGCACTGATTGAAGTTCCCACCGACCATCATCCACGCTTTATCGAATTACCTGCAGAAACATCGCGCCGTAAAAAACCCTTGGTGTTGCTCGATAATGCGATTCGCATTGGTCTTCCAGAAATCTTTGAGGGTTACTTTGAATTCGATCAAGTGCAAGCATGGTCAATGAAGATGACGCGTGACGCCGAATATGATTTGTCTGACGAAATCGATGAGAGTTTGATGGATCGATTATCCTCTGGGTTGAAGCAACGACTAACAGCCGAGCCGACACGCCTGGTACATGATCGAGATATGCCAGATCGCGTCCTTGAAATGTTGAAGCGTGAGCTCGGGATTACCCGAATGGATGCGATTATCGCGGGTGGTCGTTACCACAACATGAAGGACTTTTTGGGCTTTCCTTCCATTGGTCGGGCGTCCTTACAGAATCCCGATCTCGAACCGATCGCTTCCAAGGCACTCGACAATCAGCGGAATTATTTTGATGTGATTCGCGCTAAGGATGTTCTCCTTCATTACCCCTATCACGATTTTTACCATTTCACCGAATGGCTTCGTCAGGCTGCCCATGATCCGGCAGTGGAATCGATCCGGATTAGCCTCTATCGCGTGGCCAGCTCGTCGCTGGTGATCAAGGCACTGCTTGATGCGGCGGCGAATGGAAAAGAGGTGTCTGTGATTGTCGAATTACAGGCGCGTTTTGACGAAGAAAATAATATTCGATGGTCCAAATTACTGACGGATTCCGGGGTGCATGTCAGCTTTGGTATTGCCAATCTCAAAGTGCATTCGAAGCTGTGCCTGATTACCCGAAAAGAGGGTGATCAGCGGGTCCGCTATGCGCACATTGGGACGGGTAACTTCAACGAAAAGACAGCTCGGATTTATACAGATTTTAGCCTGTTGACGGCACGCCCTGAGATCACTGATGAAGTCCGCGAGGTATTTGCCTTCGTCCAGGCACCTTATCGCCGGGTGAAATTCAAACATCTCTGGGTGAGTCCAACGACTCAGCGGCACGAGATCTATCGACGCATCGATCGAGAGATTGAATTGGCCGAAACCGGTCGTCGAGGCCGCATTCTGATCAAGGTGAATAACTTAGCTGACACTGATCTAGTGACTAAGCTGTATGAGGCAAACCGAGCTGGAGTCCAGATCGATGCCTGTGTTCGAGGAATGTGCACCGCGATTCCAGGGATTCCTGGTTTAAGTGATCGTATTCGTGTGATTAGTATTGTTGATCGCTTTTTGGAGCATCCCCGTGTTGCAGTTTTCTACAACGATGGTGATCCAGAAGTCTTTATCAGCTCAGCCGACTGGATGACAAGAAACCTGGATAACCGCGTGGAGGTGTCCACACCGATTTATGATCCAGACCACAAGAAAACCATCATTGATTTGATGGAGCTTCAGTTTAAAGACACCACCAAAGCCCGATGGATCGACGAAGATCAAACCAACCCGTACGTCAACCGAGGTAATCGTCGCAAAGTTCGCGCACAAATGACCACCTATCACTACATCAAGCAGTTAGAAAGTGACTGATCAAGACACAAACGATGCTGGGCGTTTGGTTGCTGCGGTTGATCTGGGGTCCAATAGTTTTCATGTGACGGTCGCTAAACTGACCGCATCCGGTTTGCAAATTGTGATGCGGGACCGTGAGCGTGTGCGGCTGGCCTCAGGCCTTGATGATGCTGATCAATTGGATGATGCTTCAATTGCGCGGGGGGTTGAGGCGTTGCAACGATTTGATGCTCGACTATCAACGGTGGAGCCTGCTGATATCCGAGTCGTCGGGACGCATACGCTTCGAGAGGCGGTGAACGCTGAGGTTTTTATCGACCGCGCATCGGCGGTTTTTCGTGCTCCGATCGAGATCATTTCAGGTCCTGAGGAAGCCCGTCTAATTTTTCATGCGGTCGCCCACACGCAGCCAGTCGATGGACCTTTTATGGTGTTTGATATCGGCGGTGGTTCGACTGAGTTCGCGATTGGCCAAAATTACGATCCCTTATTTCTGTCGTCCCGAACCTTGGGTTGTGTGACCTATACCAACCAGTTCATGCCAAGTGTGAATAAAAAAACGTTTTCAGATGTGGAGTTAGCCACCAAGCGCGCGATTGAGCCAATCGTAAGTCGCATCAAAGCGATTCCCTTCGACATCTGTTTTGCAACATCGGGAACCGCTAAGGGTGTCAGTGCCCTTGGAGAATATTTAGGGTTCGGTCCTCGGATCAGTCAAGAATCGATCCAGGCATGCAAAAAATTCTTATCGAAAGACAGTAATCGCAAAATTGCAGATATCCCGAACGTCAGCGTCGAACGGATGCAGGTACTCCCTACCGGCGTAGGGATTTTGGCGGCGATTTTGGCGGAACTTGAATTGACTGAAATTGTTTACGCTGATGCAGCGCTTCGTGAAGGCGTGCTCTACACGATGGATGACCGGCTAAAGGCCGACGATATTCGTGAACGCACCGCGATGGATTTAGTGAATCAATACACCATCGATCGAGCACAAGCTGAGCGCGTGAAACAAACCAGTGAACAAGTCTTTGACGCACTCGCTGAGCATTGGAATTTGAATGATGAAGATCGGCATATGTTGATTTGGGCGGCGATGCTGCACGAAATCGGTTTGCCAATTAACTATTCTGGATTTCATCGCCATGGAGCATACATTCTGGGGAACACGCCACTTCCTGGGTTCAATCGTGAGCAACAAGATGTGCTCGCGATTTTGGTCAGGCTCCATCGGAAGCGTTTGGATTTGTCGGTGATTCCGGAATTGCGGTATTGGTCTGGCAATCGCCTGATGAAGCTCATTCGCATCTTAAGGATCGGCACCGTTCTTCGGATTGGTCGCCAAGAGAAACAGATCCCCGATTTTTCGATCCAGTCTACCAACGATGATATTCGTTTGGTGTTTGCAAAGAATACGCTCAAACGCCATCCAGTGATGACCTTGGATTTGCAAGAGGAAATCAAGCGTCAGGCAGACGCTGGGTACACCTTGGAATTAGACGGCTGACTGCGTGCCTTGCTCGGCGAGTGGGGTAAACCGGTACCCTGTGCCTCGAACTGTCTCGATCAGATTTTCATGTCGATTGCCAAGCGCCTTGCGAAGACGACGGATGTGTACATCAACCGTTCGCTCTTCCACATACACATCGCCACCCCAAACACGGTCGAGTAATTGGGTGCGAGAAAATGCACGCTCGGGATGGGTCATAAACAATTGCAGTAGCCGATATTCAATGGGACTGAGCGTTAACAACTGTCCGCAGGACGTCACTCGCTGACCGACAGGGTCAAGCCGCAACTGATCAAATTCAACAGGCTCTTCGACGCCTTTTGGTGTTGTGCGTCTCAAAATGGCTTTGAGACGAGCAACAAGCTCTCGCGGAGAAAACGGCTTGGTGATGTAATCATCGGCAACCTCAAGGCCGGTAATTTTGGCGTCTTCTTCACCTCGAGCGGTCAACAAAATCAGCGGAATGTCTGCGGTATCTGAGTTGCGGCGTAAGCGTCGGCAGAGTTCAAGGCCTGAGACGTTGGGCATCATCCAATCAATCAACATTAGGTCAGGAATGCGCGCTGTGACTTCTGCAAGAGCAGACTGCGCGCTATCAGCCTCTCGGACCTCGAAGCCCGCCATTTCCAATGCCACGGCAAGCATTTCTCGAACTGCAGGCTCGTCATCCACGATTAAAACACGGCGCAGCGGTTGCTGATTCATAGCGATTCCTGAAACCTATTAACGAACAGGATAAAACCATAGGTTTATTACAGAAAGGTTACGATCGAAATAAAAATGTCATAAAGAACCGAGAACCGCACCGACAAAGAGGGCTGCACCGAATCGATGGTTTTCGATGAAGGCTCGGAAACAGGCATCACGGGACCGAGTTCGGGCGATGCGTTGCTGATGGAGCGCAAATCCAATTGCTCCGGTGATCCCAGCAATGACCATCGGATGGAGTTGGGCAAGCCAGAACGCATAGGAGAAGCCAGCCACGGCAATGAGTTGGCAACAGCCAATCGCGATGAGGTCAAACCGTCCAAATACGATGGCTGTCGACTTCACTCCAATGCGTAAATCGTCGTCGCGGTCGACCATGGCATAGAAGGTGTCGTAGGCGAGCGTCCAAGCCACATTGCCGGCAAATAGCGCCCAGACCAGTGGGTCCAAAGGTTGTTGATAAGCCGTGAATGCCATGGGTATTGCCATGGAGAATGCTAGGCCGAGTCCGATTTGTGGCCAAAACGTGATGCGTTTCAGCCAGGGGTAAATGATTGCGAGCATGAGTGCGATGACCGATAACATGATCGTCTCGGCATTGGTGAGTAAAACCAGTGAAAAGGCAACCAACAGTAACGCCATCGCTAAGATCACTGCTTTTTTGACCGGCAGGTTACCTGTGGTGATCGGGCGATACCGGGTTCTTTTGACATGTTTATCGAATCGACGATCGGTCAGATCATTCACCACACACCCAGCGCTTCGAGTGATCACCACCCCAAGGGTGAAAATGACCCAGATACCCAGTTCGAAAGAGTCGGCTTTAAAACCTGCTAATGTCAGTGCAATCCAGGTTGGCCAGAGCAAGACAATCCAGCCAACAGGCCGGTCAAGACGAG
>OBNV01000057.1_pt1 | contig 10295 bp, 8 predicted proteins | sample 1498831 | NCBI WGS metagenome assembly OBNV01 (sample SAMEA3275640, study PRJEB22092) | marine metagenome | biome: ENVO:01000035; feature: ENVO:00002223; material: ENVO:00002042 | collected 2014-06-19T07:15:00+00 | depth 1 m | reverse complement strand
AGTCTATACCACTTGCTTTTGCAACATCAGCAAAAACACCAGCACCTTTTCCAGTAGAACCAGGCATAGATCCAAAAGATTTACTTAAATCTTTTCCAAATGCATCAACCAAAGATTGACCGATCATACCATCAGATAAAATAAATTTATCAAATGCACCAGAATCTAATGAAGCTTGAATAATTCCTTTTCCACCTTGGTCAAGATATCCAATTACAGCTACAGCGTCTCCACCAGCTGAAGCAAGTGTTGCAACTTCTGATGAATAGTCAGCTTTACCGTCTTCGTGAGCTGTTACTGTTGTTACTTTAATGCCATGAGCTTTAACAGCTGCTTCGTATACGTCAGCTAAACCTTTTCCATAGTCATTATTAGTATAAGTAATAGCTACACTTTTAACTTTTCTATCTTTTGTAATATCTGCAAGAATTTGACCACCTCTAGCATCTGATGGAGCAGTTCTAAAGAAGTATCCATTATCATCTAAAGTTGTTAATCCTGGAGAGGTTGCAGAAGGTGAAATCATTACTACACCGTTTGGTACAGCAACGTTTGATGCAATAGCACCTGTAACACCTGAACAATCAGCTCCCATGATAGCAGCTACACCTTGTGAAATAATTCCTTCAGCTGCTGCAGTTGCTGCTGCTGAGTCGACACAAGTTGAGTCTGCCCTTACTGGTTCAATTTTTTTTCCACCTAATAGCGAACCTGAGTCAGAAGCTTCTTTAAATGCAAGCTCTGCTGATGCTGCCATAGCTGGTGTAAGAGATTCAATAGGACCTGTGAATCCTAAAATAATCCCCATCTTGATAGCATGTCCGTCTGCCATTACATTCGATCCGAAACTAGAAACAAACATAAATACAGCGATAAATAGTTTTCTCATTATCTTCCTCTATATTGTTAACAATTTATAAAAACTAATTTAATTATGAATAATTTAAATATTCAATGACTAAATTATCCTGTTTTAAAACAGTTTATCGCAGTAATTTGATTTATCTAATTGAGAATGGATCTAATGAAGGTTCATCAGATGTATAGAACCAGGTTGTTTTAACTCTTGTATAATCTTTAATAGAATCTATGCCAGCTTCTTTGCCGTACCCACTGTCTTTTATACCTCCAAATGGAGCCGAAGGTGAAATTAGTCTGTAAGTATTAACAAAAGTAATTCCAGCTCTTATTGCCTTAGATACTCGCATTCCTCTTGATAGATTGCTTGTATAAACACCTGAGGATAATCCATATTGATTATCATTCATTTTATTAATTACTTCCTCCTCTGTATCAAATTTCATTACTGATAATATAGGCCCAAATAACTCATTTTCTGCAGTTGGCAGATTGTGATTATCACATTCTATAATTGTTGGTGGGAAGTAGTATCCTTTGTTAGAAAAGGAGTCTCTTTTACCACCACACTTAATTTTTCCACCTTGATCAATTGTATCTTTTATATTTTTTTCAATTGTTTCTAATTGTTTAAAACTACTTAAAGGACCCATCTCTGTATCCAGATCCATTGGAGCTCCTATTTTTATTTTGGAAGCTCTACTAGAAAGCTTATCTAAAAATTCGTTATAAATTCCTTTTTGTATGTAAAGCCTTGAACCTGCAATACAGCTTTGTCCACTTGCTCCAAAAATTCCAGCAGTTATTCCATTAATTGCATTTTCTTGCTCCGCATCGTCAAATACAGCGACTGGACTTTTTCCACCAAGCTCTAAACTTACTTCAGAAAGATTTTCTGCTGAATTTTTAATAATACGTCTTGCAGTTTCTGGTCCTCCAGTAAATGCAATTTTCTCTACTAGATTATGTGTTGTTAAAGTTTTACCACAAGGATCGCCAAAACCTGTAATGACATTAACCACTCCTTTAGGTATGCCAGTTTTCTCAATAAGTTTTGCAAATTCAAACAAAACAGCAGGTGCAAGCTCTGAGGATTTTATAACCACAGTATTTCCCATTGCAAGGGCAGGGGCTAATTTAGTTGCTGTTAAGAACATTTGAGAGTTCCATGGAATGATTGCAGCAACAACTCCAATAGGTATTCTCGTTGTTATTGCTTGAACATTAGGTTTATCTATTGGAAGAACTGTGCCTTCAACTTTATCAGCTAAACCTGCATAATAATCATAGTATTCTGCAATATAGTTTGCTTGTTGTTTCGTTTCTCTAAAAAGTTTTCCAGTATCTATGGTTTCAACCTTACCAAGCATCTCAGCATTTTTTCTTAACTGATCCCCAATTGCTCTTAAAAATTTAGCTCTATCTCTTGGAAGTAATTTTGGCCATTCACCTTCAAATGCTTTTTGTGCAGCTTTTACAGCTCTATCCACATCTTTTGTACTTGCCTCTGGCACAACTGCCCAAGGTTCATTATTTTCAGGATTTAAGGTTTCAAATGTTTTTTTACTTTCAGAGTCAACCCACTCCCCATCAATAAACATTTTATATTGTTTAAGTTTGCTCATTAATATCTAAAAAATTTTTAATAGTTAAATTTACTTCATCTGCACACTCAATACTACAAAGATGTTTGCCGTTTTCTATTATCTTCAATTTGCTGTTGTTGATTATTTGATTTAATTCTTTTGCCATTTCAATTGTTGATCCCATATCAAGTTCACCAGTAATAATTAAAGTATTAACTTTTATTTTGTCAAAATCTTCATCATTTTTATGTTTAACAAAAAGCTCATATAATTTTAGAAAATTTGTCATGTTATTTGACGAAATAATTGAGCTTATTTTTTCATACATATCTGGATTTTTTTCTAAATATTTGTCAGTAAACCATCTTTTAAGAGCTTGTTTCGAAAGCTTTAATTCTTTTTGAGCTTGCTCAAAACGTTGGTTTACAGTTTTTTGTTGTTCATCTGATCTTTTATAAATTGAACCTATAAGTATTAATGATTGTAATCTTTGATTAAATCTCGATGCAAAATTCCTAGCAATTAAAGAACCGATCGAAAAGCCAATTAAGTGTAACTTTTGTATCCCAAGTTCATCTGTTAAGTCAATTATTTGGTCTGCAAGATCATCAAAAGATATGTTTTTTTTATTTAAAGAAGACTTACCGTGACCCAAAATATCGTAAGCAAGAACTGTTCGGTTTTTGAAAAAATCTAATTGGGGTTGCCAAATTTCGTAAGTTAAGCCAACACCATGAATAAACACGATGGGAATATCCTGCTCTTTTTTATTGTAAAAATAATGGGTTCCAGATGCAGTAGTTGCTATGGTCATTAAGTTTTACTTAGGCTCAATACCCATCTCTTTCATATCCTGATATCTATCACCTGTCCTTGCATGGGCTCTTCCACTTGAAGCACCTCCTATTGCGATCACAACTTCATCATCAAATGGTGCATCGTGGATAGTAAACTCATGAGTTAAATAATATGGCCTCAAACCCGAGTCTGTTTTGTGCATCATGGGAATTGATATTTTTGAACCAGCTGGTCCTCTTGTATTTGTAAAACTTAAATAAGATGTGCCGCCAACAGCATCTCTAAATTTATTTCCAAATCTTAAAGTATGTATAAACGCTGAGGCATGTTCTATTTCTCCATTTAATCCAACAACTCCAGCTTTTCCATATGCTAGTATTTTATCAGGTGAACCCATCTCTTTAATTAATTCAGGAACAAGTAAATCTCCAAGTTTAGGAGCTAAATCCAAAATAGTTGGTCTAAGATCTTCAACAAAGCCTTGCCCGTGCCAAGGATTTTGAAAGACTGCAGCTACTGAAACTAATAAAACTGGTTCCTTAGCTTTCTTTCCACCTTCAATAAAAGTTTTGTCTACAAATTTTGTAAACTTTCTGATTTCTAATTTCATTAACTTGCTTTTTCTATGTTGGAGCTATCTAAATTTATTTTAGGAATTACTTCATCATTAAATAATTTAATACTTCTCATACAAGCCTCATGGTCTATTCCTGGAAAATTTGACCACACCTGAAGGTTTTGTAAATTCAACTCTGATTTTAATTCATTGATCTTGTTAACAACATATTCTGGAGTACCAAATAATAAATTTCTTTTATGTAAAAATTCATAATTTAACAATTCTAATTTATGTTTTGTTTCTGGTAATTCTTCGCCTGGATCCATATGATTTCCTAAACCACGCCAATGACAAACCCATCTCATATAATTTATAATATGTTCACCAGCTAGTTTTTCGGCTTCTTCCATTGTTTCTGCAACAAACATATCGCGTACTAAAGATATACCTTCACCTAAGGGAACTTCTCTATTCTCTGCTTTTGACTTTGCATCTTTGAAAATCTCAAATCTTTTCTTAAGAGCTTTAACTGTAGGTATCCACATAATAGTATTCAAACCGTTTTGTGCAGCCCATTCAATTGATCTCGCACCATCTACTACTTGCCAAATTGGTGGATGTGGACTTTGTTTAGGCTTAGGGACAACACTAATTTTTTTTATTTCATTCGTCTCAATGTCAACAAACTCTTCATTAGGAGGGCTCATGTCGTGTTGCCACACAAAATTTGGAGATGGATAAGTATAGAATTCACCCTTATGACTAAAAAATTCCTCAGTCCATGCTTTTTTCATTATTGTAAGAGACTCTTCAAACAGTCTAAAATTTTTTGCTTGGTCCTTTAGATCGGCTTCTTTATTCAAATTCATTGCCTCTCTTCCATAAATTCCTCTGCCTATACCAACTAGAGCTCTCCCGTTTGATAATTGATCTAATAAAGCAATATCTTCAGCTAATCTTAAAGGATTATGAAATGTAATGACATTGCATGCTTGTCCGATCTTTATTTGCTTAGTTCTTGCAGCAGCATCAACTCCCATCATTAATGGATTAGTACAAGACTCCATTCCTTCATGATTAAAATGATGTTCAGTATACCAAATAGAGTCCCAATTATTTTTATCGCAATAAGTAGTTATCTCTTTTGTTTCATCTAGCAATTGATTGTAAGGTTTATGATCCCAATTAGTGGTGTTACAAAAATATCCAAACTTCATTCGAACCTCCTTAAATAATTAAATCTAAGACGATCGATCCCACTTTCGTAAATTTATGAATTTACCGACGAGTTATGTATCGTTCTATAAGAGAACTCTATTATTAGTAATGTTTATATTCAATAAGTTTTATATATGGGTCTAATTCAAAAAATCTAATATTTACGTGTTGTTTGAAACTTTATTAAATTATTTTTTTAATTTAGAGGTAAATTGTAGATTTTGTGACGTAAAATTTGATTTATTATCTTTAATAAACTTATCCATAATTTCTAATTTTTCATTTTCAAATTCAGTTACTTTTCTTTTACTTAAATCAATATAAAGAGAAATCCATTCCATTGAGGCCGAAATTTCTTTTTTACCTTTTTTGATCATTTCCATTTTGACATGAAGTCTTTTAGTGTCATGATCAAAATAAGTCATTTGGATATCTACTTCTTCACCTAATCTTACTTCATTTAAATATTTAGTATTTGTTTCAACCACCATAGTTGTTCTATTTAAATTTTTAGCAGCACTTTCTCCCATATTAAATTTTTCAAGTGCAACTTCTAAAGCTTGATCAAATACAAGGACATAGTATGCCATATTCATATGACTGTTGTAGTCTACCCATTCTTGCTTAACTTCAAAACTTTTTAATAACATTAAATATTAATAATTTTTATTAAATTTCTTTTTTTCATTTTTTGTAAATACAATTAAAATTACTCCAACTATAATTATTGCCCCACCAATAAATAATTCTTGTGTTGGTTTTTCTCCTAATAGAAAAATAGCTGCTAATAAACCAGTTGGCGGAATACCCATCGTTACAATTGGAAGTACTTTGTATAAAGGATTATTTTTTAAAACATAATAGAAACAGCCATATGTAATTGGTTGCATAATAAAACCAATATAAATTGCAATAATCCAATGTTCAAATTTTGCATTGCTTAAATAATTTATTGTATTGCCGTCTAACACTGCAGAAAAAACTATTAAAATAGGGGCTGAAAATAATGCTAACCACGCAACTAAAGCTAAAGGATTAATTTCTTTACTCAATGGTTTAACTAAGACTTGACCGAGCGCCCAAGTCGCCGAACCTAGTATAGTAAGTCCAATACCAATAAACTTGCCTTCTAAATTAGGAGATCCTGTTAGTATATAAACGCCAACAAAAGCAATACTTATCCCAATCAAAGCTCTTATTGTTGGTTTTTCTTTTAGCATAAAGTAAGCAAATATAACTCCAAACGGAACCTCTGTTTGAACAAGAAGAACTGCAGCAGAGGCATCAATTAAATTTAACCCAGAGTAAGTAATACTATATTGCAAAGTGTTTGCGATGAAGGATGCAATAAATATTTTTTTTAAATAACCTCTAGGTATTGGAAACCACCAAATCAAAATAGAGGCAGCAAACATGAATCTTAATCCCATCAATAAAATAGGAGGAAAAGATTCAAATGCAGGTTTTGCAATAACGAAACCAAAACCTAAAAATATAGGAACCAATGATGCAACAAAGGTGTCTTTTATATTCATGTCGTTATTTTTAATATTAATGATTATTAAAGAACTTCTGATATATTCACCTTTTAAAATATGAATTCAACAAAAATAGATCCTAAATATATCAGTAAATCAAATCCGAGAGTTGGGCTAATTGCACTTGCGAGCGATTTTATGATTGAAAAGGATTTTATAAATGTAATTAAAGATAGAGATATAGATTTTTTTGTAAATCGAATTGAGTGTTATAATCCTTTAACAAAAGAAAATTTAATTAAAATGTCAGAAAAAGTAACAGAAGTTACAAAAGATATTTTACCAGATCAAGATTTAGATTGTGTAGTATATGGCTGTACCTCAGGAACTATTGCTGCTGGACATGCATCAATTGAAAAAAAAGTAAAGGCAGCAAAACCTAAAGCAGATGTGACCACTCCAAGCACAGCTGCAATTACAGCACTTAAAAAAATGAATATTAATAAAATTTGCTTATTTACTCCTTATAGCAAAAAACTAAATGATGAAGTTTTAGAGTATTTTAAAAGTGAGGGTTTCGATATTACATCAAATGCTTATTTTGATATCGAGTCTGATCTTGATATTGGTAAAGTTGATCAAAATTATTTGTATGAAGTATTATCTAACATCGATTTAAATAATGCAGACGCTCTGTTTGTTTCATGTACAGCTCTTCCAGTTTTACCCATCATAGATAAATTAGAAAAAAAATTAAATACTACAGTTTTATCAAGCAACCAGGCATTGATTTGGGATACCCTTAATAAAATAAATAAAAATAATTCAGTAGAAGGATTTGGTAAATTATTCCAAATAAATTAATGCTTTTTACAAAAGAAGAGTACAAACAAAGATTGAATAAAGTTCAATACATGATGCAAGAAAAAGGCATAGAACTTTTAATTTCTCATGACACCAATAACTTAAACTATTTAACAGGTTATGATGCCTGGTCATTTTATTATGCTCAGTGTGCGATTGTGCACGTTAATGCTGAGGAGCCCCTGTGTTTTGTCAGAGCTCAAGATGCAGGAGGTGCTTATTTAAAAACTTACTTAAAAAATGAAAATATTCTAGTTTATGATGAGTCTTATATTCATACGTGGCCAAAACATCCTTATGATTACTTGGTAAATATACTTAAAGACAGAAAGTGGGATAAATTATCAATTGGTTTAGAGATGGATGCACATTATTTTACCGCATTTTGTTATGAAAAAATTAAATCTGGACTGCCTAATGCTAAACTTAAAGATAGCGATCGCCTAGTTAATTGGGCAAGATTGGTTAAGTCAGATCCTGAAATAACCTATATGAAAGCTGCTGCCAAAATTTCTGAAAGAGGAATGAAAACTGCCATGGAAGTTATTAATCCAGGTGTAAGGCAATGTGATGCTGTTGGGGAAATTCAAAAATCATTATTTTATGGTACAGAAGAATTTGGAGGTGAATACGCAAGTATTGCAACATTGGTACCAACAGGAAAAGGAACCTCAGCATCTCATTTGACTGCTACTCAAGATAAATTTGTAGAAGGTGAAGCAACAATTGTTGAATTATCAGGAACTTATAAGAGATATCATGCTCCAATGGCTCGAACAGTTTTATTAGGCAAACCTGATCAAAAAAAAATTGATACCATGAAGAAAACAATTGAAGCTCTGAATTCAGGTATTAGCGCGATCAAACCAGGTAATACAGCCGATGATGTAGCTCAAGCATTTTGGAAAATTTTAGATAAATACGGAATAGAAAAAAAATCTAGAACAGGATATTCGATTGGAATTGGTTATCCTCCAGATTGGGGAGAACACACTCTAAATATTTACAAAGGTGATATGACTGTGCTTAAACCAAATGTCTGTTTTCATATGATCGCAGTAATGCAATTTGGTGATTGGGGGGTTGAAGCTTCTGAAGCGATTAGAGTTACTGAGAATGGATCAGAATTATTCTGTGATTTTCCAAAAGAACTCCATATTAAGAGCTAATTAGCTATTGAATTCTATTTCTACAAATGTTTTATATTCACCTTTATGTCTAATAATCCAGAATTCGTTAAATTTGATAAAGTTGACAAAAGCTATGATGGTAAAGTTCTAGTTGTAAAAGATCTTCAGTTAGATATTGCGGAAGGTGAATTCATTACTATGCTTGGTCCCTCTGGATCCGGTAAAACAACTTGTCTGATGATGCTTGCTGGCTTTGAAACTCCAACAAACGGAGAGATCTTGTTAGATGGAAATATAATTTCTAACATTCCACCTCACAAAAGAGGAATAGGAATGGTGTTTCAAAATTATGCACTTTTTCCTCATATGACTGTTTATGAAAATTTAGCTTTCCCTTTAAGAGTTAGAAAAATGGAAAAAGATGAAATTGATAAGAAAGTTGACAAAGCTTTATCAATGGTTTCACTAAATGGGTTTGAAACAAGAATGCCAGGACAACTTTCAGGAGGACAACAACAAAGGGTAGCTGTAGCTAGAGCTTTAGTTTTCGATCCTGCAGTGGTTTTGATGGACGAACCTTTAGGTGCATTGGATAAAAATTTAAGAGAGAGTATGCAGTATGAAATTAAACATATTCATGAAAGCATTGGAGTAACTGTAGTTTACGTTACTCATGATCAAAGTGAAGCTCTTACAATGTCGAATAGAATTGCAGTGTTTAATGATGGAAAAGTTCAACAGCTATCAAATCCTTCAGAGCTTTATGAAAAACCAGTAAATTCATTTGTCGCAGAGTTTATTGGTGAAAATAATACCTTTAATGGTGAAGTATCAGATATTTCAGGAGATGAATGTAAAGTTAAGCTATCTAATGGAGAAATAATAGCCAGTGCTATTTCAGTAAAATCTAAAGGTGAAAAAACAACTGTATCTTTGAGACCTGAGAGAGCTTTAATCGAACCAAGTGAAAAAATGGATAATATGTTTAGTGGCAAGATAGAAGAGGTAATTTATCATGGTGATCATACTAGAGTTCGAATTAATTTATTAGGAAACCCAGAATTTATTTTAAAGGTCCCAAACAGTACTTCCAATCTAGAACTTAAGGTCAAACAAGATATTAAAATCGGTTGGAACAGTTCTGATGCAAGAGCTTTAGACCCAAAATAAACAATCCATACATTAAAGTATAACACTTATAAGAACATTATAAGCTGTTGACTCTTAATAGTCATTTTGGTGTAATTTACTTATATAAATTAATTTATATTAAACGTTTAAACGGAGGAATAATGAGAAAAATAAGTAAATTGATACTTGCTCTTTCTTTTGTTGTATCTGTAACCTCTTCAGCCTTTGCTGTTACTGTAGCATCATGGGGTGGAGCTTATACAGACTCTCAAAAACAAGGGTATGGTGATCCAACAGCAGCAGCTCTAGGTATAGATATCAACTGGGTTGACTATTCTGGTGGACTATCAGAAATAAAAGCTCAAAAAGAAGCGGGTGCTATAACTTGGGATATTATCGATGTATTTGCATTTGATACTATTAATGGTTGTGACGAAGGTTTATTTGTTAAATTTGATTTTGACAAAGACTTTCCAGCAGCTCCAGATGGAACACCAGCTAGTGAAGACTTTTTTGCTCCAATGCCAAGTGAATGTGCAGTAGGAAATATTCTGTACTCTTGGAATTATGCTTTTGACACAAGAGCATTTGATGGAAAAGAGCCTAAAACTATTAAAGACTTTTTTAACACTAAAAAATTTCCAGGTAAAAGAGCGATTTACAAAAGTGCTCT
>OBNV01000055.1_pt1 | contig 10372 bp, 9 predicted proteins | sample 1498831 | NCBI WGS metagenome assembly OBNV01 (sample SAMEA3275640, study PRJEB22092) | marine metagenome | biome: ENVO:01000035; feature: ENVO:00002223; material: ENVO:00002042 | collected 2014-06-19T07:15:00+00 | depth 1 m | reverse complement strand
AATGTTAAGCACCTAGACCATGATACATTAACAGACATCATTACATTTGATGATTCTATTGGCAAGGATGTTGTTGCAAACATTGCCATATCTATCGAACGCGTCTTTGCAAACGCAGAGACCTTTTCACAAACAAATGAGGAAGAGTTGTGCCGTGTAATGGCTCACGGGCTACTTCACTGCTTAGGGTACAATGACAAAAATGAAATTGACAAACACCTTCCGCCATATCGATGACTGGGCAGGCACCCGTTTTCGCAGCAATACGTTCGGCCAAGACCTCCGTCGACCATTTACCGGGAACCCCGATCACGGCAATGCGTGGATTAGTCATGAAAAATCTCCTTTAACGGAATGCGAAACCGAGCCTCACTGCCTGGCTTGGATTGGACGATGTGTTCCAGAATAAAGCGAGCTTTCAAAAACATCCGGCGAGATAGTCGAGGGTCTAGGATGAATCGCGTCGATGTCACGAACGAACGCGCGAGGCCCAATGCCAGCCGAAACTCGAATGTCTTATCCCGCTGTTTTTGTGCGAATCGCTTGGCCAGCGCATGCATCTCCAGTGCGAGCCACATCAGCCGCTTCCGCTCGGGCTGCTCAAGCACTCGTAATCGATAACAAGACACCATGAACACTGAAACATCCTGAACATAGTCCATTTGGCGTGAGCGATGCAGATCAATAAAGTTGATTCGCTTCTCCCACGGATCAAAAATAATGTTATCCAGATTAAAATCGCCGTGGATATACACAGAAAACGGGGCGGCGACTTCTCGCTTTTTGACTTCAGAAATCAATTGACGCAGGCCCTTAATGGGGAGACCACACATCTTGGTGGGTGGAAAATTAAAGTCCCGGTGCAGTGATAAAATATCCGGTAGTCGTTTTTCCAGTTGAGCCATGTACTGAGCTTGACTCTTGGAGTCTTCTTCCGTCTCTCGCCAGATCCGGCGGAGCGTTTGGCCTAATTGCTTGACCGCTGCTTCAAGCAATTGTTGTGACTCATTCAGTGCAATGTTTTCTAATGTCAGTCCACTTAAATGCTCAATCAATAAAGCCGCATTTTCGCCCCGCTTCTGATAAGACAAAACCTTAGGAGCCAGACCGGGGTATAGTTCATGCCAAGTTTCAAATCCCTCTTTTTCCTCTTTGAGCTTCTTGCGTTCACCATCTTTAAAGACCGCTGTGTAGCAATCTGAGCCCGCTTTAGCGACACCAGAAATTGCACCCCCCGATCGCGTTTCTGCAATGGTTTCGATGCGGACAGGATGGTAGTCTAGCTTCAAGTCTTGGTTTAAAGCTTCCAGTGAATAAAGTCGATCAAAATTGATCGCTTGGCCGAGTACAGCAGACAATAAGGATTCACTAATCGCAAACAAGGTTTCACCCATTTGCTGGAAACCATGCGCTACCAATAACACGGTAGCCATTTCTCGACCATTCGTTTTGCGGATCTGTCCGATAGAAGCCGACTCGATTCGCTGATGCTGCTTTTCAACCTTTTCAGCGATCTTCCGAAGCCGAATAGCCTGCTGCGTGTTCGCCTCAGAAATCGTTGGCCCAATGACCGAAAGGCCTGCTTTTAACTGCTTAAAAATGGGCTTGAATACCTTATCATCAACGAATTCAGGCCCATCAAGCCCACTCACTCGATTGACAATCATGCGCGCTAATTCAGTGATTCGGTCCAGATCATGCGCAATCGATTCGATCGCTTGTAAGCGAAGACGAATCTCTTGGGTGCGTCGACCTTTCTGCTGCGTCCAGCAGGCATTTTGAATTCGCACCCTAAGGTTATAACTGTAGCCTGCACGATCGAGAATCCGCTGCCCAGAGGATCGGGACTGAAACAGAATCGACTGCTCGAGGTGGCTGACTTGCGACTGCGTTTCAGCAATTAAAAACAGCAAATTTTCACGAATAGGCTTCGGTAGTTTGATCATGAATTATCGGCTAGCTGATTGAAGGGCATCTTCGGATTACTTCATCATTATGTCCGTTTGGAGACCGACATACCCTGTTCGCGACTGGCCCAAAGTGTGCCAAACTTTCGGTCTCCTGTGCGGGGTTTTTATCAGGATGCGCACAATATTCGCTTATTTTTTAAGGGTTTCATGGATCAAGAAATCATTGCGCGCATACTCAAAGCACCTGAACTTGGGCCGCGTCTCACGATTTTGTCTGGTGGGACAGCCTTCAATGACACCGCACGTGCCTTGAAGCATCTGACCCATCATTCAACACACCTCCTCACCCCATTTGACTCAGGCGGATCATCAGCGATCTTACGAACCAGCTTTGATATGCCTGCAGTGGGTGATCTACGGAGTCGAATCATGGCACTCGCTGATGAGTCACTGGCTGGACACCAAGCCGTTGTTAAGTTATTTGCCACCCGGATTCCAACGGATGCTCCGAGCCGCGTCATCGAAATCTTGTTGCATGGTCTGAAGAACGGTTCAGATAAGCTCATCACCCAGATTCACGAACCTCTACAAAGCAGCATTCATCGTCTCTTGTCCCGATTTTTCGACGCTGCACCGACGAATTTTGATTATCGCGGTGCAAGTCTTGGCAATTTAGCGTTAACCGGGGCCTATCTTGATCACCACCGTCGACTGGATCCGACCGCCAGCCTCTTTTCCCGACTGATTAAGGGCCAAGGAATCGTTCGTGTCAGTGTCGACGCCAATCTACACCTCGGTGCCTTACTTGAGGATGGCCAACTGATCCTCGGACAGCACCGACTCACGGGAAAGGCCATGCATCCGATTCAGAGCCCGATCAAAGAGCTATTTCTCAACCGAGGCCTTGAACATGAGTCGCGAACGACGGTCGCTGCGAAACGGAAAACTCGAAGTATGCTGGTGGATACAGATCTGATCGTGTTTTCACAAGGCAGTTTTTATTCAAGCTTGTTGGCAAACTTATTACCTGCGGGAATCGGCACGAGCATTGCGCAAAGCCCAGCAAATAAAGTCTGGATACCCAACCTCGGCCATGATCCCGAGCAACTCGGCCTAGATGTATCCGCAAGCCTTCAGACGCTAATCGCGACCTTATTGAGAGATGCACAAGGGTCTGAGCCGCGCGAGGTTCTGACCCACGTGGTCTTCAACCCAAAGGCAGTTTACCGAGGGGGGATACCGCATGAGCTCATGGCGCGATGGGGCATCGAACCCATCTATGTGTCCGAAACGAAAGGCCGCGGCTTTTGCCCGGCTGCACTGTCTCAAACACTCTGCCACCTTGCGCTGGACCCCCAATCATTCAGCCATCCATCTGCATGAACCGACTGGACTGTCTAAGCCATTTCTGTCAGCGACCCTCATGGAGCATCTGGAGTAATTCCACCGACTCATCCCAGCCGATACAGGCATCCGTCACGGATTGCCCGTAGGTTAAATCTGAAAGGTTCGGCTTTAATGGCTGATTCCCAGCGACTAAATGGCTTTCGATCATAATTCCAAAAATCCCATGGCCCGCTTCTCGGCGCTGTTGAAGCACGCTCTCAACCACCAAATGCTGCCGAGTATGATCTTTCAACGAATTCCCGTGACTACAATCGATCATCAGATAAGGAGGTAAGGATTTTGAACGGAGTGTTTCAAGAACAGGGGCAACCTCGGCGCGCTCATAATTCGGCCCTGACTGCCCACCTCGTAAGATCACATGGCAATCGGGATTCCCCGTGGTTCCGAAAATCGCAGCCACACCTTGTTTCGTGACCGATAGAAAATGATGTGGATGGCTGGCTGCTTGAACAGCATCGGTGGCAATCGTGATCGTACCATCGGTTCCATTTTTGAATCCCACAGGCATCGATAGACCAGACGCCAGTTCACGATGGACCTGACTTTCAGTGGTTCGGGCACCAATTGCCCCCCAGCTGACTAAATCAGCAATGAACTGTGGGCTGATGGTATCCAAAAATTCGCATCCGACAGGAATGCCTTGTTCCACCAAGTGACACAACAAACTCCGGGCTTTGTGTAACCCCTTATTCACCGCAAAACTCTGATCAAGATTCGGATCGTTAATCAATCCTTTCCACCCGACAATGGTCCGAGGCTTTTCAAAATAAACACGCATGACAATTTTCAGCGTATCGCTGTATTTTTCGATCAATGGCTGGAGACGAGAGGCATACTCTTTGGCAGCATCTGGATCATGAACCGAACAGGGCCCGACAACCACAACCAATCTTGAATCACGGCCGTGCATGATATCGGCGATTTCCGCACGATCTTTGGCGACAGACTCGATCATTCCGTCGGTCATGGGTAATTCTTCCAACAAGATCGCGGGCGTAATCAAGGGTTTCATTTGCGCAATGCGGGTGTCGTCGACGACGAATGGATTTGGCACGATATAGTCTCCTTGTCAGCAAACAGTGTGACGCGTTGACAGTGGTTGCGTAAAGAGCCCGAACGTGCGGAAATCAAATCATGCAGTGTGTCTTTTCCAACGATCTAAATACTTTGGTTGAAACCGTCGCTCGTGTGTTGTCGTCGCCCAGTGAGGTCTCGCCACTGACTCCAGATTGGATTATCGTGCCGCGCGCGCGTGGCGAGCGGGAGCCACGACAACACGGTCCGGATCTGGGATGCAGCCACGGGGCAGCTCCAGCGAGAGCTCAAGGGGCACAGCAACAGTGTCTTCTCGGTCGCGTTTTCCCCGACACAGCGATGACGTATCAAGCAGCCAGTGGTGCCGGTGCGAACAATATGCGTGAGCTATTATCGCAAATGGGTTATCTGGAATCACAAGTTGCCCGTGAGCTCGCCACACCATCCTCTGCGATTTTAGATATTGATCGTCAGGTCACCGAGGCGTTGCGCTCCGATGGGATGCCAACTGATTATTTTGGTTATCCGTTGGCTGGAAGCTTGTTGCCTTGGATTGACACCAAGCTTGACAATGGCCAGAGCCGTGAAGAACGGAAAGCGATGGCTGAGTGCAACAAGATTTTGCGCACTGAGGCGAACCCAATACCAATCGACGGTACGTGCGTGCGGATTGGTGCGATGCGTTGCCACAGTCAAGCGCTCACCATTAAATTGAACCGAGATGTGCCAATCGATGAAATCCATGATGTGCTCGCTAACGGAACAGACTGGACCGATCTGATCCCCAATGAGCGTGACCATTCCATGGCACGGTTGACCCCGGCTGCCGTGACGGGAACCTTGCGGATTCCCGTTGGCCGCGTCCGTAAGATGAATTTAGGCCCTGAGTTTTTGAACGTGTTCACCGTGGGTGACCAGTTGCTTTGGGGCGCGGCTGAGCCGTTGAAGCGGATGTTGACGATCCTCCGGGATCATCAGTGATCGAACTCGCGATCACCGGAGCAGGGTCCGGTCTGTGTGATTCGGTACTTGAAGTTATCGAATCCGTCGAGGGTGACTTTCGGATACGGCTGATTGATGGCATCGAATCAGCCGGTGAAGCGCGGCGGTTTCAGGGTCGGACGATTGTGATCGAACTCGATCACGAGGCTGATCTCGAGACAGCAGATTTGGTGTTTGATTTGAATCAAACCTACAGTGGCGATGTCGAACGATTCCGGCCAACCTTGTCCTTAGTGGTCATGATGCAGCGGTTGTTGGATTCGCTGGCGACTGCAGATGTGCTCACACTTCACGGTGTGGTGAGAGAACCGGCTGTCGAGCAGCCCGGTGGGGTTGAGGCCTTAGCTGGACAAGTGACGCAGTTGTTCAACGGCCGCGATCCAGATCTGCAACCCTTTGGTGGATCCTTGGCGTTTAATACTCGAACCTTAGACGATCAGGCACTGGTCGAAACATTGAGTGAAATTCACGCGTTGCAGCGTGCTGAGATTTCGCTAGAGCGATTGCAGTCGGATTCATTTTACACCGTGCATGCCAGTCTTTGGATGCAACTGAAGACCCCGCAAGCCAAGGCGCTGGTGATTGGTTGCCAAACGGATGAATATTGCTCAGGGCTCAGTGTGTCACCGGACTCAGGGCGAGTGGATTCAGAGGCGGCAATGACGGTGTGTGTTCGTGAATTGAGTCAAGACTGGGTGCATGTGATGATCACCGCAGATTTAGAAAAGACCATTTGGGCTCAAGAAGCCAAGCGGAGACTCGCTCGCGCTTTGGAGACAATGGCATGAAGCTCGTCATCGCGCTTCCTTTGGTAATTTGGTCTGTGGTGGCTCAGGCCTTTGACTGGTCGACACCAGTTGCTGTCACGCATCAAGGCGAGCCGCTGGAGGTTCGATTAGAAGTGACGAATCTCGCACCAGTCACAGCTACCCAGCTATTTCCACTCTTGGCCTCTGAAACTGCCTTTACCGAGCGAGGGATTGATCGTCCGGAATATCTGTCCGGATTGACCTACGCTGTGGATACCACAGGAGGTCGTATCGCACTTGTGATCCGAACAGCCACTGCGTGGACGCAGCCTGATCTGACGACCTTGGTTGAGGTATTTACACCCGCAGGGCCGGTATTGATTCCGGTCTCGGTGCAAGTGGCACAAAAACCCACTGCCTCTTCAGTCGTTGCCACTGAGGAGCCAAAACGTGAATCCCCGGCCGAAGCGCTGGTCGTATCTCCGGCAGTTGAGGGGACAAAACCGAGTGTTGAAACTGAAGAAAACGCACGCAATCAAAATGGAGCAGATGTCGTCAAACCTCGTCAGCAAACCTTATTGGTGCAAAACGGGTCGACGCTCTGGCGGTTAGCAAAACGGGTGCAACCGCCAAATCTGACCATCGAGCAAGTGATGATGGCGTTGTATGACGAAAACCCCGGTGCGTTTGAGTACAACAACGTCAATGCCCTGGAAAAAGGGAAAACTCTCGTCATTCCCAGTCAGGCGCGGATGGAACAAGAATCGGCTCTCAATGCCAAACAACGATTCGATGCGCACATGAAAGCACCCAAGCAGGATTTTCCACGGACAACACCTTCGATGCCTCCAGTGATCACTGCGACACCAGAGCCGGTAGTGACTCCAGTAGAACCTGAGGTGGTGGTTGAAGAGTCTGCGGAGGCCAAATCAGAACCAGCACCGACGGTGGAACAGGATCCTAGTGTCAGCTCTGACACCCCGACTGATACGCAGTCGATGAAGCAAGAGCCTGTCGATTCCATCGCGACTCTCGTCCCTCAAGTGGTGACGGTGATCACTCCAGAGGTGACTGAACTGCTGGAGAAAATCACCTCTCTTGAGTCCAAGCTCGATGCCATGGATGCCAAAGTTGAGGCAATCCGCAGTGAGGCGAAAGAGTCTCGACAAGTGAGCCAGCCTTTGCCACAAAGACAAATGGAGCAACCATCAACGGAGTTCGATCTTGAAGAATGGTTGCCGACGCGGGAGCAGATCGATGCGTTCTTTGCGACCGAGCTCGGCAAAGGCGTCTTGATTTTTGTCGCGGTGGTCATCCTGATGTGGCTCGGGTTACGCGTCTATGGTCGTCAAGAACCGATGCAGACGGCCTCTCACCGGGCACCCTCGGCACCGCCGCTGGCCGAGGCGGCACCCACAGAGTCACTGAGTGCGGCTTCGGAAATTCAGGCCCCAGAAACCAGTGATGTCGGATCCGAGGCCTTGGAGTCAGCGATTGAGCGCTTGAAGTCGAAAATCGAAGATCCCGCCAAGTTTCAAGAAGCAGAAGAGCTTTACAGTGCCGGCGATGATTCGCTGATTGATGCGTTTTCCGCGGATGCGTTGAACCAGAATCCTGAGTGGGGAGAAGACCCTGACGATGAGGCAGATGTTGCTGCTCATCAGCTTGAATTGGCTCAGAATTATCTGGATATGGGGATGACACAAACGGCAATTGAGTTGTTGCAACGAGTGTCTGTATCACCAGATCAAGCGAGCGCTGAAAAAGCCCGCGCCTTACTCGATGTCCATCAAAGCTGATCGAGCCACTCGCCGTGTCGCGATTTCAGTGGAATACGATGGGACCGGATATCGAGGATGGCAGGCGCAAAAGCATGATACGCAGGTTGTTCAGAGCCAAGTTGAGAAAGCCTTAAGCCAAATTGCCGATGAGCCCATTCAAGTGATCTGCTCAGGTCGCACCGATTCCGGTGTCCATGCGAGCTCACAAGTCTGTCACTTTGATACGCATGCAGAGCGAGAGCCTTACAACTGGGTCATGGGCGTGAACACGCAACTGCCCAATGATGTGTCGCTGGCTTGGGCCAAAGAGGTCGATGCGTCATTTCATGCACGGTTTTCTGCACGGTCGCGTCAGTATGTCTATTTGATTCAGCTCTCAGGGATTCGTGGTGCGTTACTGAGAAATCAAGTGACCTTCACTCACAAACAGCTGGATGCACAATTGATGGCGCGGGCCGGACGATGGCTGGTTGGAACGCATGACTTTAACGCCTACCGTTCGACCCAGTGTCAGGCAAAGACCTCGGTGCGAACGCTCATGCAGCTCAACGTCCATCAACACGATCATGTGATTGCAGTCCATGTTGAAGCCAACGGATTTTTACAGAATATGGTGAGAAATATTGTCGGAGTGCTGACGGCAATTGGTGCGCGAGAAGCGTCGGTTGACTGGTCTCGAGACGTTCTTGATTCGAGGGATCGAACGCAAGGAGGGGTGACGGCTCCCCCTGATGGCCTATATTTTCTCGGTCCAACCTACCACTCAGAATTTGACCTTACTGAGACAGTCCGAATTCCCCAGATTGCCAGAGACATTCTGAGGACAGATCCGTTACAGTGGTCGTTATGACGCGTGTAAAATTTTGTGGACTCACTCGGGCCGACGATGTCGCTCTGGCAGTTTCCTCTGGTGCAGATGCCTTGGGGTTTGTGTTTTATGAGCCAAGTTCACGCTATGTGACGATCTCTGAAGCCTGTGAGCTCACCAAAGCAGTCCCTGCGTTCGTCACGCGCGTCGGTTTATTTGTTAATGCCGAGCCAGCACGAGTGGTTGAGGCCTTTCAAAAGGCTCGGCTCAACCTCATTCAATATCATGGAGATGAGAGTCCTGAATACTGTGAATCGATTGGGTTGCCTTACATCAAGGCATTCCGCGTTCAACCGGAGACAGAGATTCTGTCGGAAATGGAACGGTATCCTCAGGCATCAGGATTTTTACTGGATGCCTATGTGAAAGGGCAGCCAGGTGGAACTGGCGAATGTTTCGATTGGGGTTTGATCCCCAAAACGGATCGTCCGATCATACTGGCCGGCGGCTTGACGCCGGAGAATGCGAAGGACGCGATTGACTCAGTCGCACCCTGGGCACTCGATGTCAGTGGAGGCATTGAAGTCGAGCCAGGACGCAAGGATCCTGATAAGATGGCGCGCTTTATGAGCGCGTGTCGCAACTAATTTGGGAACACTATGGCACTGACCGAACAGGAATTACGAACTCTCGATTATGAGCCCGATGCTGGCGGGCATTTTGGCGATTACGGTGGACGCTATGTCTCCGAAACACTGATGGCAGCCCTCAGTGAGTTGGATCAAAACTATCAGATGTTGAAAAACGATCCGGAGTTTCAGCGTGAGTTTGATGCCGACTTGGCGACCTTTGTTGGGCGCCCATCGCCTTTGTACCATGCGCAACGGTGGTCCAATGCGATTGGTGGTGCACAGATTTATTTCAAGCGTGAAGATTTAAACCACACCGGTGCTCACAAAGTGAATAACACCATCGGTCAGGCGCTGCTGGCGAAATATTCAGGAAAGCCGCGCGTCATTGCAGAAACTGGAGCGGGTCAACACGGTGTGGCATCAGCTACCGTTGCCGCCCGTTTAGGTCTTGAGTGTGTTGTCTACATGGGTGCGGATGATGTCGAGCGACAATCGCCCAATGTCTATCGGATGAAGTTGCTTGGCGCTCAGGTTGTTCCTGTGGAGTCAGGCTCAAGGACGCTCAAAGATGCACTCAACGAGGCGATGCGTGACTGGGTGACCAACGTAGATAACACCTTTTACATCATCGGAACTGTCGCAGGTCCTGCCCCCTATCCACAACTGGTTCGGGACTTTAATGCGGTTGTCGGTCGTGAAGTGAAGTGGCAATCGAAAGAGATTCTTGGCCGTTATCCTGACGCCCTAGTGGCTTGTGTCGGTGGTGGCTCGAATGCGATTGGATTGTTTTACCCCTTCCTGAAAGATACGGAAGTAGCAATTTATGGTATCGAAGCAGCCGGTCGAGGGCTGTCGACCACTGAGCATGCCGCACCATTATGCTCTGGACGGCCTGGCGTCTTGCACGGTGCGAAAACTTATTTGATGGATAACAGTGACGGTCAAATCGCACACACGCATTCAGTATCTGCCGGACTTGATTATCCCGGCGTTGGGCCTGAGCATGCCTCCCTGAAAGCTCTTGGGCGCGTGAACTATGTGGGCGCCC
>OBNV01000054.1_pt1 | contig 10468 bp, 8 predicted proteins | sample 1498831 | NCBI WGS metagenome assembly OBNV01 (sample SAMEA3275640, study PRJEB22092) | marine metagenome | biome: ENVO:01000035; feature: ENVO:00002223; material: ENVO:00002042 | collected 2014-06-19T07:15:00+00 | depth 1 m | reverse complement strand
ATTTGAGTGAGCAGATCGTGATGGCGACGGGAATCAAACAGTGGATTCAGCAAGTAACCGATCGAGCGCTTGAGATCCTGGATCTGAAATCTGAGGGCATCCCTCTCGATGATCTGATCTCGCAGTGTCATGCGGTATTGTCCCGTCGCGGCGAAGCCACTGGACTGGCTTTAGCTGGCTCTGTGGTGGGCTCCTGGCAGGCGCTTGAATCCAATCAGCATCTGTTGTTCTTTCAGGCACTGATTGCAGAGTTTGGCCCCGATGAAGAACGGCTCGAGCAAGCAATTGCTGACTATCAAAAGAGTGTTGACGATGTCAATGTGATGCGATTGCATCAGGCCGCTGAGGCAAAGCGTCAAGAACTTTTTCGGCGAATCAATGCAGCGCCAAATGGCCTGCAAACACTCATTTTGATGCGCGAGGCGTTGCGTCGATTATTGCGCGAACATCCTGAGTTGAAACCAATCGATCAGGATCTGGTGCATTTATTTACCTCTTGGTTCAATAAAGGCTTCTTAAGACTTGAACGGATTGACTGGCAAACCCCAGCAGCAGTTTTAGAGAAGCTGATCCAGTATGAGTCGGTACATGAGATCCAGGGATGGGATGACCTGCGTCGGCGCCTTGCCGAAGATCGGTTGTGCTTCGCCTATTTTCACCCTGTGATCCCGGATGAGCCTCTGATTTTTGTCGAAGTTGCTTTGGTGCAGGGAATATCGGATGCGATAGCGCCATTGCTGGATTCGCCGCCCGCGCCACCGATTGCTGCTGATACCGCGGTGTTTTATTCGATTAATAATTGCCAACCGGGTCTTGCCGGGGTCAGTTTCGGTAATTTGCTGATCAAGCAAGTGGTTTCCGTGCTTCAGGCCGAGCATCCGCGATTGAAGCGTTTTGTCACGCTTTCTCCGATTCCTGGGTTACGTCTCTGGCTTGAAACCGAAGGCCGTGAGTTTTTACACCGATTTGAATCATCGGATGATGAGACGGCTCTAAAATCGATCGTTGCCCAGTATTTGACATCAGGGCACGGGGCCAAACTGAAGGATCCAGTGGCTCGGTTTCACCTAGGTAATGGCGCAACACTGGAACGAATCAATGCAAACGCGGACCTCAGTAGTCGAGGTCAGCAGCAAAGCTTTGGATTCATGGTGAACTACCTATACGAGCTCGATGACATCGTCCGAAACCATGAACAGCTGATGGAATCCGGTCAAATAGCGACGTCGAAAGACGTGCAGCAATTTTTTAAAAAAAACGAGAAAACATCAATTAAAGGAATTGTCCCATGACGCATAATGTTTTTGTGGCTATTCAGACGAATCTGAAGCACCACGCAGAACGCACTTTGTTGACCATTCCGAATGGACGGCAACTCACGGGGTCAGATCTTGATCGTGAATCTGCAATTTTAGCGGGTGCGCTTATGGGACTCGGCCTTGAGGCCGGCGATCGAGTCTCAGCTCAGATCGAAAAAGGCTGGATGAATGTTGTGCTCTATTTAGCGGTTTTGCGGTCTGGAGCCGTGTACTTACCGTTGAATTCCGCCTATACCAATAGCGAAATTGAATACTTTGTGACGGATGCAGAATCCAAACTGCATATCTGCAGCTTGGATCGTGCCGAGCACGTGGAGTCCTTGCGGTCACAAATCCCAGAATTACAGGTCTTAACCTTGGATCATGAGAGCGGGACGTTGATCGACCTTTTTCATACGGCAAAAAGGTCAGGCCAGATGTCAGATGAGGTCGTCTCCCGTGTCGCCGGTGATCTCGCGTCAATCATCTACACCTCAGGAACAACCGGTAAGCCGAAAGGTGCCATGATTACCCACAGTAACCTCGCAGCGAATGCGAAGATGCTGACCAAAGCTTGGGCCTACAGCTCAGACGATGTGCTGTTGCACGCGCTACCGCTATTTCATGTCCATGGTCTGTTTGTGGCCCTGAATTTGGCTCTGATGAACGGTGGCCCGATGATCATGCTTCCCAAATTCGACCCCGATCTGGTGCTCTCGGTCATGCCTTTGGCTACGGTCATGATGGGAGTCCCGACCTTTTATACTCGATTGTTGGCTGATTCACGGTTCAACCGGCAATCCAGTGGTCACATGCGTCTGTTCATCTCTGGATCAGCGCCATTACTCGTTGAAACATCGGATGAGTTCTTCGACCGGACAGGGCAGCGAATTCTCGAACGTTACGGTATGACCGAAACAGGTATGAGTTGTTCGAATCCGCTCTATGGCGACCGTCGCGCAGGGTCTGTGGGGCCTCCGCTTCCTGGTGTTGATGTTCGTATCATGGGCGAGGATGGTGAAGAGTTACCGAGAGGCGACATCGGGGCTTTGGAAGTCAAAGGGGAACACGTCTTTAAGGGCTATTGGAAACTTCCGGAAAAAACAGCGTCTGAATTCAAAGGTGACTGGTTTATCACCGGTGACATGGCCACTCTCTCAGAGGATGGTTATGTCTCCATTGTCGGCCGAGGTAAAGATCTGATTATTTCAGGTGGCTTGAATATCTACCCCAAGGAAATTGAAGACGTCTTAAACGATCAGGGTGGCGTGGTAGAAAGCGCAGTGGTTGGTGTCCCTCACCCAGATTTCGGGGAGGGTATCGTCGCCGTTTTAGTCAGTGAACAGGCATTGGATATGGCTGTTCTCGAATCGGCTTGTCGAGAAAAGCTTGCTGGATTCAAGGTCCCGCGTCGGTGGGTGCAGTTGCAGGCATTACCAAGAAATACGATGGGTAAGGTCCAGAAGAATCTCTTGCGAGACGATTACGCAAACAGTTTTTCATAAGCGAGTGTTTAGCCGGCGTAAGCCGGATTTTTTAAGGTCTTAAGTAGACAAATCCTTGTTGCTGAAGTTTTCCGATCTCCGCAACACCGGATGGAACCACATCTGACTCGTCAGCAAAATACAGATCATCCAATGCGATTTTTCGACCTTTCAGTGTGTTTGCACAGATTTTAAAGTCGACGCCTTGGCCTCGTAATGAATCAATACGCCCAGCGGCATCTTGATTGTTTTGTGCGACTGAACGCAGTAACTCAATGCCATTGCCGTGCAAGACAAACTGAATTTCATAATTGTCTTGACCGAGTGCGTTGATATGGTTCTGTGCGTTTCGCATCGCTCCAATTGCTCGTTTTCCGTCACTGTAATTGACGTGGTAGACGACTTTTTGCTTGTCATACGAACTGTTGCTGAACACCGTGCCGGTGATCAGCAGTGATAGTGCCGCAAAGGTTGCGACGAGTAATTTGGTCATGCCCTGAACTCTCTTGTTGGTCATTTGAGGGTTGATTGAACGGCGAATCGAATTGGTTTTCAACTTCGAATTTCTACCTAGCAAATAACGGATTTGCATAAGGTAGAAATTCTGTCGTAGGTGGGTGAATTATTCGTCGAGGAACGATCGCAAATGATCAGAACGACTCGGATGTCTCAGTTTGCGAAGCGCTTTTGCTTCAATTTGACGAATTCGTTCTCGGGTGACATCAAACTGCTTACCAACTTCTTCTAAGGTATGGTCGGTATTCATATCGATCCCAAAGCGCATCCGTAAGACTTTCGCCTCCCGAGCCGTCAGGCTCGCTAATACTTGACGAGTGGACTCTGTGAGCCCTTCAACCGTTGCTGAGTCCACTGGCGAAGAGATGGTGGTGTCCTCAATAAAGTCACCCAGCGAGCTGTCTTCATCGTCACCAATGGGTGTTTCCATTGAGATCGGCTCTTTGGCGATTTTCAGTACCTTACGAACTTTGTCTTCGGGCATTTCCATGCGTTCGCCCAGTTCTTCAGGCGTTGGCTCACGTCCCATTTCCTGGAGCATCTGGCGGCTGATGCGATTGAGCTTATTGATGGTTTCAATCATATGGACTGGGATTCGGATGGTCCGCGCTTGGTCAGCAATCGATCGTGTGATTGCCTGTCGAATCCACCAGGTCGCATAAGTTGAGAACTTATAGCCACGGCGATATTCGAATTTATCAACCGCTTTCATCAAACCAATGTTGCCTTCTTGGATCAAGTCGAGGAATTGCAGCCCACGATTGGTATATTTCTTCGCAATGGAGATGACAAGCCGTAGGTTGGCTTCCACCATGTCTTTCTTCGCACGGCGTGCTTTGGCCTCCCCCATCGAGAGACGGCGGTTGACCTCGCGAAGCTCAGGGATTGTCACACCAACGCCTTCTGCGATGGATTGAAGTCGAGCTTGGCAACGCTGCACGTCGGGAACGACAGCTTCGAGTTTCTCCAATTTTTTCTTTTTCGCGACACCTGGGATCCACTCGAAGTTGGTCTCATTTCCGTGCCATTCTTTAATGAAGATCTTACGATCAAGCTTGCCTTGCTTAGTGCAGAGCCGGAGGATTTCTCGCTCCTGATCTCGAATGGAATCGAGCACTTTCCGAAACTCAACACAGAGTTCTTCAAATAGCCTTGGGGTTAACTTTAATGAGGCAAAGACAGCGCCGATTTCATCAATCGCTTCTTTGGCTTCTTTCGCCTCACGACCTTTTTTCGTAATGACTTTAGACGCTTTGGCAAGATTGGTTCTGAGCGCTTCGAAACGCGCTCTGACTTCTTCGGGGTCGGGCCCTGTGTCACCTTCTTCGGCTTCATCATCTGTATCACCGCTGTCATCGTCGTCGGCGTCAGCGTCATCAAAATCTTGATCATTCACGTCTTCGGTCGAAGCGACCTCGGTTGGCGCAACATCCTCAGGATCTAAATCTAGGAATCCAGCCAGCAAGTCAGACATCCGGCCTTCATCGGCTTGGATGCGGTCGTAAATCGCGAGGACTGATTCAACAATTCCTGGGTAATAGGCCATGGCTTGCATGACTTCCCGAATTCCTTCCTCAATCCGCTTGGCGATGACAATTTCACCTTCGCGTGTCAGGAGCTCGACCGTTCCCATTTCACGCATATACATGCGTACAGGATCAGTTGTCCGACCCACGTCATTTTCAACAGAGGCAAGGGCGGCAGCGGCTTCTTCAGCGGCTGAGTCGTCAGTGGCGTTTGAATTTTCGCCGAGTAATAGCTGGTCGTCATCAGGCGCTTCCTCGCCCACAGCTATACCCATGTCTCCGATCATTCGGATGATGTCTTCTACCTGATCAGGGTCGGCAATTTCTTCAGGAAGATGGTCATTCACCTCAGCATAGGTGAGGTATCCTTGTTCCTTACCTTTGGCGATCAGGTCTTTTAGACGTGATTGACGCTGCTCGGTTTGCGTAAGTTCCTGATCTAACTGTTTTTCTGCCATGAACTGACCTAAGAGATGTAATGTGAAAAGGCCGCATATTATACACGGAACGGTCAATATTTCTCATTATTTTTTATGTGCTGTCAGCGCTTGATGCAAGTCTTCTGCAGAAATTTTTCCGAGCTTCGCATCCTCAGCCAGATGCCGCATGGACTCGGTCACCAATTGTTTTTTAAGTTGCTTGAGCCCGTCGGTCAATTCGGCTTCATAGGAGCTCTCATTAAAAAGTGTCTCCCGGCTGAGAAGTTTGGATAAGAGGCGACCTAACTCGGTTCCGCTGAAATGTCCCATCAAGCCGGCGGTGGAGGGTTTCTCGGCATTCAGTATCCACTCAGCGACCTGGCTGAGTGCTTGAATGTTGATGAGCCGACTTCGTTCGGGAACCTGAAAGGGCTCGTTGAGTAACGTTGGATTTTGCAACAAAAGCCATAGCAGTCTGTTGGCTAAAGGCTCAGGTTTATTTGAATCTGGAAACTCAAGGGTTGCCGCCGGCTGGATGACTTCCTCAATATCCAACAGTGGTTCAGGGATATCCGAGAAATCAGTATTGGTCTCATCCTGCTCCTCTGGACGGAGTGTCTCAAAGCTTTCGATTTCGGGGTTATGTGGGGTCACCTGACCCTCCGAGACGCGATGACTCACAACGTTATGAACGACGGGCTCGATCTTCAGATCTTGCAATCGTGCATCGAGATCTGATCGACGTGTCCCTGATAATTCACTCAGCGTATCGAGCATCAGTGATCGATAAATACTCGCTGGGATTTTTGCAATTTTTGGCAGAGTCAATGCCGTCAGGCGTGCACGGCCGTCGAGCTTACTCAAGTCAATGTCATCCGATAAGAGCCGAATGAGTGCTTCAGACGCTGGCAGAGCGTCGTTAAGTCGTGTCAAAAAGGCGTCGGTTCCTTCATCACGAACCAGAGAGTCTGGATCGTGCCCGTCAGGAAGAAAGAGGAAGCGGATGCTGAATTCATCGCTCAAGAACGGAAGCATGGTATCCAGCGCTCGCCTGGCCGCGGCGCGCCCAGCTTGGTCACCATCAAAACAAACGATCACTTGAGCCGTTTGTCGGCTCAACCGATCGAAGTGATGGCCCGTCAGCGCAGTTCCTAAGGTAGCGACAGCGAAATCGATGCCAAACTGAGCGAGGGCAACCACATCCATGTAGCCCTCGACGACCAATACACGATCGAGTGAGCGGCATGCTTGGCGAGCTTCATACAGGCCATACAATGTGTCGCTTTTGTGAAATAGCTTGGTCTCTGGGCTGTTTAAATATTTGGGTTTGCTATGGTCGAGAACACGACCGCCAAATGCGATGGTTCGACCCCGGATATCACGAATGGGAAACATCACGCGTTCTCGAAAGCGGTCATATTCGCGACCCTGTTGGTTGACCACGGTCAGCCCGGATTCGAGGAGTTGCTTTTTGGTGGGTGCATCGACACCTAACTGATCAAATAAAAAGCGCCATCCTCCGGGTGCGTATCCAAGTCCAAACCGATGGGCGATAGTGCCTGTCAATCCTCTCCCTTTCAGGTAGTCAACCGCGCGCTGTCGATCTGGATGTGCCTTTAAGACCCGGCGGAATGCTTGATCGGCTTGCTCAATGACGGCATACAGCGCTTTGCGATGGCCAGCTTCTGGATCAGCGGCCTCTGTCGGAACCTCAAGCCCTGCAAGTGAGGCCAGATTCTCAATGGCACTGACAAAATCGACCTTGTCATATTCCATGATGAAGCTGATCAATCCCCCGGATGCGCCGCAGCCAAAGCAGTGATAGACCTGCTTGCCAGGGCTTACTGAAAACGACGGTGAGGAATCATCGTGAAATGGACAGCGTCCATGATATTCGCGTCCAGATTTTTTCAGAGGAACACGCGTACTGACCACATCGACAATATTGACACGGTCATTCAGTGTTTCGATAAAAGAATCAGGAATTCGTCCAGCCACTTCAGATCCAGAGAATGTGTTCAGCGGTCAGAGTGTATCTGAAAATTGCGGGTTGGATTTAAGTCAGGCGTTCTTTCACGAGTTTGCTGACGACTTGCATATCAGCTCGCCCTTGGACTTTCGGTTTCAACTGACCCATCACTTGCCCCATGCCTTGAGGACCTGATGCATTGGTGTCGCCGATCGCTTGATCGATGAATGCGATGATTTCGTCGTCGGTCAGTGGTGTCGGTAAGAACTCTTTAAGGATTTCAACTTCAGCCAGTTCGGTATCGGCAAGATCTTGGCGACCTCCATCGACAAACTGATTGGCGGCATCCCGGCGCTGCTTGGTCATCTTGTCGATGATACTCAGGCATCTCGTATCATCAACTTCAATCCGTTCGTCCACTTCCACGCGCTTAATATCAGCCAACACCATCCGGATGACGCCGAGGCGAAACTTTGCTTTCGCCCGCATGGCATCTTTCATGGCTTCGGTCAGGGTGTTTTTCAGCGAACTCACGCGAACGACTCAGTGATTAATAGAGGCGTTCGAACTTTTTGGTCTCGCGAGACACCTTCTTCAGATGACGCTTTACAGCGGCGGCGGCGGCGCGCTTACGCAGTGTTGTTGGCTTTTCATAGCATTCACGACGACGAACTTCAGAGAGAACGCCAGCTTTTTCGCAAGCACGCTTGAAACGACGAAGTGCAACGTCAAAGGGCTCGTTGTCTTTGATTTTTACCGCAGGCATTAAAAAGCACCTATCCTTAAACTAAACTAACAGTGAATTTGGTATCCCCACCCGGGGGCGAGAGAATACCAGTGTCTTAAGAAAAAGGGAACCAAATGCGTGTCTTAGGTATCGAAACATCCTGTGATGAGACGGGAATTGCGATCTTTTGCGAGCGCAACGGTCTCTTGGCACATCGTGTCCACAGTCAAATTGATGTTCATGCCTACTACGGGGGCGTTGTTCCTGAACTTGCGTCGCGAGACCACGTGCGTTATCTGCGTCCACTGGTGGATGAAACACTGAAAGCCTCCGGTCTTCAGTTATCTGAGATCGATGCCGTTGCCTACACCACCGGCCCAGGGCTTCTCGGTGCTCTTCTCGTCGGAGCCACCTTTGCCAAATCGTTGGCATTGTCATTGGGTCGGCCGGCACTCGGAGTTCATCATATGGAGGGACATTTATTGGCACCATTGATGGAGACACCGGAATTGCCGATGCCATTCGTTGCACTCCTCGTCAGTGGTGGTCATTCACAACTGATTTTGGTCCGAGGGATCGGCGACTACGAATTATTGGGAACGACGTTAGATGATGCCGCCGGCGAGGCATTCGATAAGACCGCAAAGTTGCTTGAATTGGGGTATCCGGGCGGTCCCAAAATTGCAGCGCTTGCCGAGCAAGGCGATGCCAAGCGATTCGCCTTTGCTCGTCCAATGATTGATCGTCCGGGCTGTGATTTCAGTTTTTCGGGGTTGAAGACTCAAGTCCTTACAGAAGCGCGCCGCCTAGTGAAAGCTGAGCAATTGGATGAACAGGCCAAAGCGGATTTAGCGGCTAGCTTCCAGCAGGCTGTGGTGGATACTTTGGTGATTAAATGTGCGAGAGCACTTGAGCAAACACAGGCGAAAGCACTTGTGATGTCCGGCGGCGTGAGTGCTAACCAACAGTTGCGTGAGTCGCTAAAATCATTTGAAACCCAAGGCATACAGGTGGCTTACCCGGCACCTGAATTTTGTACAGATAATGGCGCGATGATTGCCTTTGCTGGTCTGATGCGGTTAAGTCGCGGTCAGCAAGATGCGTCGCTTGCGATGACGATCCGTCCTCGCTGGCCTTTAAGTGAACTACCCAAGGTGTCGTAATGGATAGGATGTATGTATCAAGGCTCCCGCTGTTGTCATTAGTTGGGGTTTATTTGCATGAAAAAGAGAATCCGCAACCGCTGTATTTGGACCTCAGCATGAAAATTTCACTTGCGGAAGCGGCTGACTCAGATGACCTTGAGGATACGCTCGATTATTCAGGACTCTGTCATGACATCCAGGCTGCCGCCGCGCGCGAGCATTGCAATTTGATTGAACGGCGATTAACGGATTTGTTGGAAATCGTCTTGTGGGATTCGCGAGTGGAAGAAGTGACTGGTCGACTTTATAAACCGGGAGCGGTACCGGGGGCGGAAATTTCTGTGGAAAGAACCCTCAAGCGTTCTGCATAAATCGCCTCGCCAAGTGCTTTTCCAGAGAGGCCGGCGTTGACAAAGGGGGTTGCAGACACCGCACGTACTTGATCGCGTATGAACATCCAGCGCGCTAAAGGAACAGGAAGTTGTTGGATTTGGTCGAACTCGAATAGCAACGTATCGAGTGCTGGACTTGGTGTATTTCCACGGAGCCAGCCAAGCTGGCTCATGGCATCGAGACAGGCCTGTGGATTGGTCAACGTGAGATCCTTCAGCAGAATCACAGCGGACAAAAACTGCGAGCGTCGATTCGTTAAGCGAAATGTTGCGGCATAGCGGGAGACACATTCGGTCGTCGGCTCATTACACAGCACCCACTCTGCTAGCCGTGCATCGGCGGACTTGCAAACAAACCTTTCAGGAAGTTTTGGTAGCTCAGGTGCCAGCACGGCGGTGACTTTCAGTCGAGCCAGTTGCGACAATCCATGTTCAGGTCGTTCAGATGCCAGCGTCTTATCCAGCTCAACGATGACGCGTTCGACCGACAACTCAGTGAGTGAGGGGGCCATGGTCTTCATCAAGTGCTCAGTCTCGTCGGCCAATTGAAAGTCAAAGCGACCCAGTTGTGCCAGGAAGCGAATTCCACGGAGGATACGTAACGGATCTTCCGCAAAAGCGGTCGAGACGTGTCGTAATAAGTGATCATTGAGGTCTTGTTGCCCACCGAATGGATCAATGAGTTCACCAGTTCGTGAAATCGCCATCGCATTGATCGTGAAATCTCGTCTCAACAAGTCAGTCTCTAGGGTGACTGAAGGATCGGCATGCACCACAAAACCAGTATGACCTTGTCGCGTTTTCCGTTCAGTCCGAGCGAGTGCGACTTCGACGTGACTCTTCGGGTGTAAAAACACGGGAAAATCTTGGCCGACTTGCTGAAATCCAAGATCGAGCAGTGTATCGGGTGCGGTTCCAACAGCGACGTAGTCAATGTCTTTCGGTGCGAGACCCAATAGAGAGTCACGGACAGCTCCGCCCACCACATATAT
>OBNV01000053.1_pt1 | contig 10509 bp, 9 predicted proteins | sample 1498831 | NCBI WGS metagenome assembly OBNV01 (sample SAMEA3275640, study PRJEB22092) | marine metagenome | biome: ENVO:01000035; feature: ENVO:00002223; material: ENVO:00002042 | collected 2014-06-19T07:15:00+00 | depth 1 m | reverse complement strand
ACTTTTTTAACACTAAAAAATTTCCAGGTAAAAGAGCGATTTACAAAAGTGCTCTTACAAATCTAGAAATCGCTTTAGCTGCTGACGGTGTAAATATGGGTAAAGGTGGAGAATTACTTTACAGAAAACTTGAAGAAGAAGGCGGTGTTGACAGAGCTATGAATAAAATTAAAGAACTTTGTACAGATCCAAATGGTGGATGTGTATTCTGGTCTGCAGGTGCTCAACCACCAGAACTATTAGTTGCTGGTGAAGTTGTAATGGCAACTGGTTGGAACGGAAGATTCTTTAACGCTGAAGTAGGTGAAGGCGCTCCAATTAAGCAAGTATGGCATGGTCAAGGTCTTGACTATGAGTATTTTGCATTAGTTAAGGGTGGACCAGATGAAGCAAATGCTAAAAAAGCTTTAGCTATGATGACTAACACTGAGATGTTAGCTGGTAGTGCGAAGTACATTGCATATGCTCCTTACAGATTATCATCTTTAGATATTATCAAAGCTAATGAGCCTTGGTACAAAGACGGTAAAACTGAAATGATGCCACAAATGCCTACATCTCCTCAAAACACTAAGAAATATTTCTTAGTTGATCCTTTCTACTGGGCTGATAACGGAACAGAGATTGGTGAAAAATGGGAAGCAATGAAAGCAGGCCTATAATTTCAGTTTTAAACACTGAATTAATATAATATATTTAGGGCGGTTATTAACTAACCGCCCTTTTTTTTTATGAGCTCAGAAACAAAACAAATTTTAACTACTGACGGAATTCCACTTGAAGTCAGTCTGAAAAAGGCAGAAAAGAAGAATAAAATTAAAGCTTTTCTTCTAGTTGCTCCATTACTGTTATTTTTATTTATCACTTATGTTTTTCCAATCGGAGAAATGTTTACTAGAAGTGTAGATGATAGAATGGTTACTAACATGCTCCCTAAAACCTTTAAAGCAATGGAAAAATGGGATGGAAAAGAATTACCTCCAGAGGAAGTCTTTGTAGGCTTTTACTCAGATTTCAAAGTTTTGGTGGAAAACCAAACTCAAGGGAAACTTGGCCAAAGATTAAATAAAGAAAAGAATGGTTTCAACTCCATTACCAAGAAATTAATGAGACAAATCAAAAGAAATAAAATTGATGAAAGCCAAAGCATCAAAGAGCAAATTATGAAAATCCATAAAAGATGGAGAGATGTCGAATATTGGCAAGCAATCAAACGAACTGCTCCTCCTTACACTATGGCAAAATATTTAAAAGGTATGGATATGTACTTTGCAGCTGACGGAAGTATTGCCCAGGTCGATGAAGACAGAAGAATTCATAGAATACTTTGGTTAAGAACCTTAGAAATAGCATTGTTTGTAACAATTTTCTGTTTTTTAATGGGTTATCCAATAGCTCACTTACTTGCAACATTGCCAATGAAATATAGCAATCTTTTAATGATATGTGTCCTATTACCTTTTTGGACCTCTCTACTAGTAAGAACTGCCAGTTGGATGATTTTACTGCAGCAACAAGGAATCGTGAACGATTTCTTTGTACTTATTGGTCTTGTCGCAGATAACAATAGACCAGAGATGATGTACAACAAAGTTGGAACCTATGTGGCAATGACACAAATATTATTACCTTTCATGGTACTACCACTCTATAGTGTTATGAAAACAATATCTCCAAGTTTAATGAGAGCAGGGAAATCATTAGGTGGAACCCCATTTGTTGCTTTTTGGAAAGTTTATTTTCCATTAACTATTCCAGGCATTGGTGCAGGTTGCTTGTTAGTGTTTATTTTAGCAATTGGGTATTACATTACACCGGCATTAGTTGGAGGAGCCTCAGGAACTTTGATTAGCAATCAAATTGCGTATCACATGAAATCAACACTAGATTGGAGTTTTGCATCAGCAATGGGTTTAATGCTGTTGTCAGGAGTATTGGTTATTTATTGGATTTATAACAAGTTAGTAGGAGTGGATAATATTAAATTAGGATAATTATGGCTTTACCAAGTTATACAGAAACACGTTATAGAATTTGGCATTATTTTTATGTTGCTATTTGTACGTTTGTATTTTTCTTTTTAATTGCACCTTTGTTTGTAATTTTTCCTTTGTCATTTAATGCAGAAGAGTTTTTAGTATTTTCAGAAGGAATGAAAAGACTTGATCCAGAAGCTTTCTCTTTTAGATGGTATCATGAAATGGTTTATGGAACTAAAAATCCATGGGGATTAGCTGCAAAAAATAGTTTTATAATTGCAATATTTGCAACTATAGGATCAATCATATTAGGAACACTCGCTGCTTTAGGACTTAGTAGTAGGCATATGCCCTATAAGGGTTTGATTATGGCAGTTTTAATTTCTCCCATGATTGTTCCATTAATTATATCTGGTGTAGCTATTTTCTTTTTTATGGCAAAAGTTGGTTTAGCGGCAACACATACAGGAATAGTTTTGGCTCATATTATATTAGGTACTCCTTTTGTAGTCATAACAGTTACCGCGACACTTTCAGGCTTTGATCATAGTGTTACTCGAGCAGCTTCAAGCTTAGGCAGTAATCCTGTTAACACATTTATGAAAATAACATTACCTTTAATACTTCCAGGAGTTATTTCAGGAGGATTGTTTGCATTTGTTACTTCATTTGATGAAGTGGTTGTTGTATTATTTTTAGCAGGATTAGAAAATACTACTATTCCAGTTCAAATGTGGACAGGTTTAAGAGAACAGTTGAGTCCAACTATTCTTGCCGTTGCAACATGCTTAATTATTTTATCTACTTTAATTTTAGTCACAGCAGAACTATTAAGAAGAAGATCTGAGAGATTAAGAGGAATAAATAGATAATTTACCTAAATATACTTTTCATATATAGAACTTAAGGTGGAAATTAAAAAAGTAGTTATTATTGGATCAGGTACAATGGGTAGTGGTATTGCTGCACATTTATGTAACGCTAATGTACCAGTAACATTGTTAGATTTAACCACTGAAATCAGCACAAATGCGAGAGATAGAATTTTTAAATCAAGACCACCATTATTAATTGATAAATCTAAAATTAATAACATCAAAGTAGGAAATATTTCGGATGATTTTGATATTGTTAAAGAGGCTGATTGGATAGTAGAAGCGGTTGTTGAGAGAATAGATATTAAGCATCAAATATACGATAAAATATTTAAATTCAGAAAAGAGGGAGCTATTGTCTCCTCAAATACATCCTCAATTCCAATTAAAGTACTTTCACAAAATCTAACCAACGAACAAAAAAAAGACTTTTGTATTACACACTTCTTTAATCCTGTTCGATACATGGGCTTGTTAGAAATCGTTAAAAATGAAAATAATGATTTAGAAAAAATAAATTCACTTCAAAAATTTTGTGAGATTGAACTTGGCAAAGGGGCAATAGTTTGTAACGATACTCCAGGTTTTTTAGGAAATAGGGTTGGTGTGTATGCTATGCAAATAGCAATGACCGAGGCCTTCAAAATGAAATTGACTGTTGAAGAAGCTGACGCAATTTTTGGAAGACCAATGGGAATTCCTAAAACAGGAGTTTTTGGACTTTATGATTTAATTGGCATTGATTTAATGGCCGATGTACTAAAAAGTTTTATAAAAGAATTACCTAAAACTGACAAATTTCATGAGGTTGCACAAGAAATACCTCTAATTAAAAAACTAATTGAAACTGGTTATACTGGTCGAAAAGGTAAAGGTGGCTTTTTTAGAATAAATAAAGATGGGGGTGCAAAAATTTTAGAGGCACTAAATCTAGAAACAGGAGATTATTCACCTAGCAAAAAAATTGATATTAAATCCGAAAAAGTTGATCTTAAAAAATTAATTAATCGAGATGACAAGTATGGAAAATATGCGTGGTCAGTAATTTCAAAAATAATAAAATATGCATCATCGTTGGTAACCGAAATTACAGATGAATTTAACGATATTGATGAAGCAATGAGACTTGGTTTTAATTGGTCTAAAGGACCTTTTGAGATGTTGGAAGAAATTGGAGTAGAAAACTTTTTTAGCAAAATAGATAATTATGATGGAAATAAATTTTTAGAAAATCTTGCAAAATCAAAAAATGAAAATTTTTATGGAGAGAGACAAAAATATACAAAAATTGAAACTTTAGGAAAAGTTAAGAGAAAGGCCCAAAGTATCGATGGAAATAGCTCTGCACAAATTTATCAATTTAAAGACTACAATATTGTTGAGTTTACCACAAAAGCAAACGCCCTAGATTATGACTCTATGGATGCTCTAAAAAAAGCAACTGATAAACCTCTGATTATTATTAATGAAAGTATGCAATTTTCTGCAGGAGTAAATTTAAGTTATACGATGGATTTTGCAAATAAAGGAGATTTTAAATCTATTGAAAAATTTATTAAATATTTTCAAGAAACGTGTAAAGAGCTTAAGTATTCAAAATATCCAGTAATATCTGCACCTTCAGGTTTAACTTTAGGAGGAGGCTTTGAAGTTCTTGTGCAAAGTAATTTTGTTGCATCGCACACAAATATTGTAATTGGTTTAGTTGAGACAATAGTAGGATTGATACCAGCTGGTGGTGGTTGCAAAGAAATGTTAGCAAGATGGCAGAATACGGAAGAAAGTAAAAAAGATCCTCATTTTGCTCCATTAAAAGTTTTTGACATTATTGGTTATGGTAAGACAGCAACTTCACCGGTAGAGGCAGAACCTTTAAAATACCTTAAGCCAGAAGACAAAAAAATAATGAATAGAAATAGTTTGCTTGAAGCATCAAAACAAATCTTAGATGAAAACCGAGATTTTAACTCGCCATCCGAATTAGTATTCAATTTGCCAGGTGAGAGTGTTAGGGGCGAAATGTACAAAGTTTTAGATAAACTTTATAATGATAAAGTTATACAAGATCACGGTATGGAAGTTGCTAAGGAATTAGCATATGTACTAAGTGGTGGAGATACATCAATAGACAAACAACTTTCAGAAGATGATTTGTTTAAATTAGAGCTAGATGCTTTTATGAAGCTTATTGAAACTCCTAAAACTCAGGAAAGAATAAAGCATACCCTTGCAACTGGAAAGCCTTTAGTTAATTAATTTTCTAATAACTGAAATTCTTTAATATAATCAGGCCGCAATACGTAATCTGTTTTATTACCAACTTTAATTTTTTTTAAAGCATTCAATCCAAAGATTACTTTACCAACTGGTGTATATTCTCCTTGGTATAAAGGAATATCTTTTAAGATAATAAAGAATTCACTATCCTCAGTATCAAATTCTCCTCTAGCCATAGCAACAGTACCTGCTTTAAATTCGTAATCGTTACTTAATTCTGATTTTAATTTACCAAGCTTAGATCCACCACTTCCAACTTTAAAATAATTTATATTATCATGATAACCAAACTCAAGATCACCAGCTTGAACCAGAGTATTTTCTATTACACGATAAAATGCTGAATTATTATACAAACCTGTATTAATAAAATATTTAAATCTTTCAACCGATTTAGGTGAAACTTGAGGATAAAGTTCAATTGCAACTCTTCCACACTCAACATCCATAATAGCTAAATTTTTTGGATCACTAATTTTAAGTTTATCCAAATCAAGTTCTTTGACAAACAAACATTTATTCTTAATTAAATAAAAAGAACCAAAAGTAAAAACTGCTAATGAAATTAGAAAGATAAATAATATTTTTTCTGATAATGATGATTTAATTTTTTTAATCATTAAAATACGAAGTCATCATCAATTAATTTTAAATTTTTTTCTAAATATTTTACTTTATTTTTTAAAATTAAATCATTCTCAATTTTTTTTTCTACTAATTCTTTATTGATCATAAGAAAGGAAAAAATTTCAGCCATATCCTCTGAAGGAATAGATTTTGAATATTCTGTTAAAAATCCATCTGTATTTTTATAGAGACTAAGATCAGTTTGATCTGAACAAGTTGAACATTCTGCATATTTAAAAGATGTTCTATTAAATTTAGACCATAAAGCTTCATCAAACATCCTGTTGTGCTTTGCTTGTATCATATGAAAGAATTCATGATGGATCATTCTTTCAAAGTGGTTTTGATTGAAGTTAATGTCTAAGATTAATGACCTTTTAAGAATGTTAGGTACTCCTCCTGTGTTAATTGAAGAAACTGTCAGATTTTCGCATAAAATAATGAATTTGAGATTATTCTTAATTAAAAAATCTGCTTTATATTTGTTTAAATTTTTTTCAACAATTGGATATTTTTTATCTAATTCATTTTTTTTTGATTTATCACAAGAAATATTTTTTTTTAATCCTATTTTAAAGTTATTCTCAGCATATAAATATTTTAATCCATTTAAACTGTTTGTATTATAGATCTCTAGATTAGGGATTTTTAAAAGATTAAAAATTTCATTCGCATTTACTGCTGAAATATTAAATATTAGTATTATAGAAATTATATATTTCATTAGATTATTATAGACGAATTAAGCTGGATAATATTAACTTAGTTTTAAAATAAAATGAAAAAAGAAAAAAATAAAAATCCAATCCAGCCTGTAAGTGGCACAAAAGTTCCAAGATATGCGGGCCCATCCACATTTGCTAGATTGCCTGAGTTAAGAGATGTTGAAAGCTGCGATGTTGCAATAGTAGGTGTACCTTTTGATGCGGGAACAAGTTATAGACCTGGAGCGAGATTTGGACCACAAAGTATCCGTCAAGCTTCTAGACATTTAAGAACAAATTATCATCCAAGTTATGATGTCGAGCCCTTTAAAATTCAACAGGTGGCTGATGCGGGTGATATAGCCTGTAATCCATTTAGTATCGATGAAGCAATAAAACAAATTGAAGTAGGTGCTACAGATTTATTAAAAAAAGTAGGTGGTATAATTAGTCTAGGTGGAGACCACACTATTGCTGTACCTTTGTTAAGAGCAATAAATAAAAAAAATAAAGGTCCAGTATCTTTAGTACATTTTGATGCTCACTTAGATACTTGGGATACATACTTTGGTGCACCATACACTCACGGAACTCCTTTTAGAAGAGCTAGAGAGGAAGGGTTATTTTTAGATGATGCTTCGATGCATGTTGGTATTCGAGGGCCACTTTATAGCAGAGATGATATTAAAAATGATGAAAGTTTTGGTTTCAAAATTATTCATTGTGATGAGTTTCAATCTGAGGGAACAGATAAAATAGCTGAGCGAATTAGAAAAAGAGTTGGAGACAATCCATTATACCTTTCAATAGATATTGATGTATTAGATCCTGCTTTTGCTCCTGGAACGGGTACACCTGAAATTGCAGGAATGACAACTAGGGAAATGGTAAATGTTTTAAGAGGCTTATCAGGCTTAAATCTTGTATCCGCTGATGTTGTTGAAGTTTCCCCAGCTTATGATCATGCAGAGGTCACGTCACTAGCTGCAGCAACAATAGTGTATGAATTAACTAATTTGTTTGCAAAAACATAAAGAGAGGATACTTTTCTCAAATGCTAGAAAAAAGAAATTTTTATATAAATGGTTCGTGGGTTGCTCCAAAAAAATCTAGTGATATTGAAGTAATTAACCCAGCAACAGAAAAAGCTTGTGCAGTAATTTCCCTTGGTAGTAAAGATGATGTTAATGATGCAGTGCTGTCTGCTAAAGAAGCATTTAAAACTTGGGGATATTCAACTAGAGAAGATAGAATTGCTCTGTTAGAAACATTTTACACTTTATATAAGAAAAGATGGAATGATATAACAGATGCTATTATTCAAGAAATGGGGGCACCCAGAGATTTCGCATCAAAACTTCAAACAGGAACCGGCGCAAGTCATACTAAATCTTTTATAAGATATCTAAAAGAGTTCGAATTTGAAAAACCATTAGGGGAGCATGCAAAAAATCAAAGATTGATATATGAGCCAAAAGGAGTTTGTGCTTTAATTACTCCTTGGAACTGGCCAATGAACCAAGTCACTCTAAAGGTAATCCCCGCTTTAGCATCTGGTTGTACTATGATTTTAAAACCATCAGAACTAGCGCCGCTTTCAGCTATGATACTCGCAGAACTAATTGATGAAGCAAAATTTCCAAAAGGGGTGTTTAACTTAGTAAATGGCGATGGAGCTACAACTGGCGATGCTTTAACAAGTCATCCAGATGTTAATATGATCTCATTTACAGGATCTACTAGAGCAGGTGCGTTGATATCTCAAAATGCCGCTAAAGATTTTAAAAGAGTTAGTTTAGAACTAGGGGGCAAGGGAGCAAATATTATCTTTAAAGATGCAGATCCTGAAGCCATTGAAAGAGGAGCTTTAAGATGTTTTAGAAATTCAGGTCAATCTTGTAATGCTCCAACAAGAATGTTGGTTGAAAAATCTATGTATGGTGAAGCAATAGAAAGACTAAAAAAATATACAAATGAATTTAAAGTGGATGATCCAAAAAAAGAAGGCGAACATATAGGCCCTGTAATTTCTGAAACCCAATTTAATAAAATTCAAACATTAATTCAAAAAGGAATAGACGAGGGTGCAAAACTAGTTGCTGGAGGCCCCGGAAAACCAGAAGGTATGAATGATGGTTATTATGTAAAACCTACTGTATTTGCAGATGTAAACAACCAAATGGAAATTGCCAGGACTGAAATATTTGGTCCTGTTTTATCTGTAATACCATTTGAAACTGAGGAAGAGGCAATAGAAATTGCTAATGATACTGATTATGGTTTAACTAATTATATTCAAAGCCAAGACTCTGAAAAAATCAGAAGACTTGCTAGAAAACTAAGATCTGGAATGGTTGATGTAAATGGTGCAGGTATTGCTGTTGATGCACCCTTTGGTGGCTTTAAACATTCTGGTATTGGAAGAGAAGCAGGTAAAGAAGGTTTGCTTGAGTTCTTAGAAGTAAAATCAGTTGGTGGTTGGAGTTAATTTAAAGAAGATTTTTCTTTGATCCCATCGAGTAATTTTAAACATTTTTTTAATTCATCTAAAATTATAAATTCATCAATTTTGTGTGCTTGTTCAATAGAACCTGGGCCACAAACTACTGTACTTATTCCTATTTCTTGAAATAAGCCTGCTTCCGTTCCAAAAGATACAACTTGTCTCGAGTTATCACCTGTTAAACTTGAAATTAATTCACAGGCATCAGATTTATCCTTACGATCAAATCCAATTATTTCTCCAATAACTTTTTTTTCAATAGATGAACTAGAAAAAACTTTTTTCATTTCAGGTAATAAAACTTCATTTGCATATTTATCTAATTCTTGATTTAGAAATATTGCATCTTCTTTAATCACTGGTCTTGTTTCCCAGTTGACATGACATTTATCTGCAATCACGTTGTGAGCAATTCCTCCAAATATCCCTCCTATCGAAAGAGTTGAATGAGGAGGTTCAAATATAGAGTCTTTAGGGGCTCTTTCTTTAAGTTTATCTCTTAATTCAATCAATTTATTTACGTATCTTGAAGCGTATTCGACTGCGCTTACACCCTTATGCGGCGCTGAGCTATGACCCGCTAAACCCTTAAAATAAGTAGTGTATTCGTAACATCCTTTATGAGCATCAATAATTTTCATGTTTGTAGGTTCGCCAACAATACAAATTCCATCTTTAATTTCTCTTTTTTTTAATTCCTTAATGAGAATTGGCGCTCCTTGGCATGCAGTTTCTTCATCAAAAGTGAAAGAAAAATGAATATCTCTATCCAGATTAGATTTTGAATAAATTGGTGCAAAAGCTAATGAGCATGCAATAAATCCTTTCATATCACACGATCCTCTTCCATAAAGTTTATCACCTTTGATAGTTGCTTTGAAAGGATCTGTTGCCCAACCTTTGGATACAGGCACAACATCTGTATGTCCAGATAAGATTATAGGTTTTTTATTACTGGGTTTTTTAGATTTTATTGTTGCAAATAAATTGACTCTTTTTTTGTGCTCATCAAAAGTTCTAAAAGAAGTAGCTCCGAGTTTTTTTAATATATTGTCACAATAATCAATTAGAGAATTGTTATCCTCTCCAGAAATTGTTTTAAACGCTATTAAGTCAGTTAAAATCTTAACTGAATTATCAAACAAAACTTCTAAATTATTTTCTGTACTCATATTTAGGTTTCATTATATATTAATTATATGAAAGAACAAATAACCTACGATATTTTCGATAAAGTTGACATTAGAGTTGGCACTGTAATTTCAGTTCAAAAAAATGAAAAGGCAAGAAAACCATCATTAGTCGTAAGTGTAGATTTTGGTAATGAAATTGGAATTAAACAATCCTCAGCTCAAATAACTCACTATTACAATGAGGAAAATTTAAAAGGAAAACAGGTTATTGGAGTTTGTAATTTTCCTGAAAAAAATATTGCTGGTGTAGTTTCTCAGGTTCTTATTCTTGGATCAATTGATGCAGAAGGTAAAGTAATACTAGTCCATCCATCTCAAAAATCTGAGAATGGTCTTCCTATAGCATAAAAA
>OBNV01000052.1_pt1 | contig 10652 bp, 7 predicted proteins | sample 1498831 | NCBI WGS metagenome assembly OBNV01 (sample SAMEA3275640, study PRJEB22092) | marine metagenome | biome: ENVO:01000035; feature: ENVO:00002223; material: ENVO:00002042 | collected 2014-06-19T07:15:00+00 | depth 1 m | reverse complement strand
TTTTTAGCAGCTGATTACAGTCATCCAGGAGATAATATTCCACCAATATTAGCTGTTGCACAACAAAATAAAAAAAGTGGTTTAGACCTTTTAAGAGGAATTATTACTGCTTATGAAGTTCAAGTAAATCTTGTTAAAGGTATTTGCCTTCATAAACATAAAGTTGATCATATTGCACATTTAGGTCCAAGTGTAGCTGCTGGATTAGGTTCTATGTTAAAACTTAATATTGAAACAATTTATCAAGCAGTTCAACAAGCTCTCCATACTACTATATCTACAAGACAATCTAGAAAAGGTGAAATTTCTAGCTGGAAAGCATATGCCCCTGCTCATGCAGGTAAGCTTGCTATAGAGGCTGTCGACAGAGTTATGAGAGGAGAAGGAGCACCAAGTCCAATATATGAAGGTGAGGATAGTGTAATAGCAAGAATATTAGATGGTAATAAAGCAAATTATAAAGTTCCTTTGCCAAAAAAAGGTGAAAGTAAAAAAGCTATACTGGAAACTTATACAAAAGAATATTCTGCTGAATATCAATCCCAAGCATTAATCGATCTTGCAAAAAAATTAAAAACTAAAATACCAAATTTAAACTTAATTAAAAAAATCGATATTTATACTAGTCATCACACACATTATGTAATTGGAACAGGAGCTAATGATCCTCAAAAAATGGATCCAAATGCAAGTCGAGAAACTCTAGACCACTCAATTATGTATATATTTGCTGTTGCATTAGAAGATGGTGATTGGCACCATGTTAAGTCTTATACTAAATCGAGAGCAAATAAAAAAAGCACCATCAAAATTTGGAGATCAATAAAAACTTATGAAGATAAAAAATGGACAAAAAAATATCACGATCCTAACCCAAAAAATAAGTCATTTGGTGCAAAAGTAGTTGTAACTTTAAATAATGGGCAAAAAATCACTGAGCAACTTGATAGGGCTGATGCGCATCCGTATGGAGCAAGACCTTTTAAAAGACAAAATTATATTAATAAATTTTTAACACTTACTGAAGGAATACTTGATAAAAATGAAAGTAATCGTTTTATAAAGAATGTGCAAAATTTAAAAAATTTAAAATCTGGTCAATTGTATAAATTAAATTTAGAAATAAAAAAAAGTAAATTAAAAAGAAATCTAAAAAAAGGAATTTTTTAATGCACTTCATTGAAAAAGAGCCAAGTCAAAAAAGAATAGATTTTGATCTAAAGTTGAAATCAAATAAAATTTTAAGAGTTCCAGGTGCATACAATCCCTTAACAGCAAAATTGATTGAAGAGATAGGTTATGATGCAGTTTATGTTTCCGGAGGTGTAATGGCTAATGATTTGGGTTTTCCCGACATTGGGCTTACAACCTTGCAAGATGTAAGCACAAGATCATACTTGATATCAAGAGTTACAAATCTTCCAACTATTGTTGATATTGATACAGGGTTTAAATCTTGTAAAGAAACTATTGAAACATTTGAAGAATTTGGAATTACAGGAGTGCATTTAGAAGATCAAATAGAAAGAAAAAGATGTGGACATTTAGATAACAAAGAATTAATTTCCACAGAAGCAATGGTAAAAAAAATTAAAGAATGTGTTGCTGCTAAAAAAGATCCAAATTTTAAAATTATTGCCCGATCTGATGCAAAAGGTGTTGAAGGGATAGATAAAATGATTGAAAGATGCAAAGCATACATTGATGCAGGTGCAGAGATTATTTTTCCAGAAGCACTTCAAGATGAAAAAGATTTTGAGAAAGTGAGAAAAGAATTAAAATGTTATCTATTAGCTAATATGACAGAATTTGGAAAATCAAAGCTATTTAACTTTAAAGAATTGGAAAATATTGGATTTAACATTGTCATTTATCCAGTAACTACACAAAGATTAGCAATGAAAAATGTAGAAGATGGTTTAAGAGACATTTATGCAAGTGGACATCAGAACAACATAATAGATAAAATGCAAACTCGGAAAAGACTTTATGAGCTTGTTGATTATGAAAAATATAATTCATTAGATGAAAAGATTTATAACTTTAGTACGGAAGGACACGAATAATGAGTGAAGATATCAAAAAAGGATTACTTGGAATTGTAGTTGATGAAACTGAAGTTTCTAAAGTTATGCCAGAAATTAATTCCCTAACTTACAGAGGTTATGCTGCACAAGATTTGTGTGAATACTGTAGATTTGAGGAAGTGGCTTACTTAATTTTAAATAAAGATTTACCGAATACTATAGAGCTTAGAAAATTTGAAAAAGAGGAAAAAAATAACAGAGAGTTATCAAAAAATTTATATGAAATAATAAAACATATGCCAAAAAAATCACATCCTATGGATGTGGCCAGAACTGCTGTAAGTGTAATGGGATTAGAGGATAAAGAAACCCAAGATTCTTCACCAGAAGCTAATATGAGAAAGGCATTAAGAATTTTTGCAAAGACCCCTACTGCTTTAGCAGCGTTTTATAGAATTAGAAAAGGAAAAAAAATAATTAAACCTAGGAAAACTCTAACTTTTGCGGAAAACTTTTTTTATATGTGTTTTGGTAAAGTTCCACAAAAAGAAATTGTTAAAGCTTTTGATGTATCACTAATTCTTTATGCTGAACATAGTTTTAATGTTTCAACATTTACTGCAAGAACTATAACGAGTAGCTTATCAGATATTCATGGAGCAATCACAGGAGCCATTGCTAGTTTGAAAGGACCGTTGCATGGGGGTGCTAATGAAGAAGTTATGCACATGATGAATAAAATAAAAAAACCTGAGAATGCGTTAAAATGGATTAATAATGCTCTAAAAAATAAAGAAGTAGTTATGGGTTTTGGTCATAGAGTTTATAAATCAGGAGATTCTAGAGTGCCGACTATGAGACAGTATTTTGGAAAAGTTGCTAAACTTAAGAAAGATAAAAAATTTGAGAAAATTTACGACATTGTTGAAAAAGTTATGATTAAAGAAAAAAATATTCATCCAAATGTTGATTATCCAACAGGTCCTACTTATCATTTGATGGGTTTTGATACTGATTTTTTTACCCCTATATTTGTTATTTCAAGGATAACTGGTTGGTCAGCTCATATAATGGAGCAGCATGCTGCTAATAAATTAATTAGACCTTTAGCAAGCTACAAAGGTAGCAAGCATAGAAAAGTTCTTGAATTAAATCAGAGATAATTTCTAAACTATTAACTAAATGCTTCGACCCATGTCCCTTGGGTAGATGCTTTAGAATATTCAGTTGCACGACCTTCAAAAAAGTTCATGTGCTCTACCGCATTAAGCATAGTATCTAACCAGCCCAAAGGATTTTTATCCACATCATAAATAGCTTCTAAACCTAACTGATCTAGTCTTCTGTTAGCTATAAATCGAATGTAATCTTTAACATCTTTTGCAGTAAGACCTTCCATTGGACCCATTTCAAAAGCTAAATCAATAAAAGCGTCTTCGTGCTCTATGATTGTTCTGCAAGCTTCATAAATTTCTTTCTTTAACTTTGGTGTCCATATTTCAGGGTTTTCATTAATGAATTCTTTAAAAATTCTTATCATAGAATTACAGTGAAGAGTTTCATCTCTGACTGACCAAGTAACGATCTGACCCATACCTTTCATCTTGTTATGTCTTGGAAAGTTTAACAAGATCGCAAAACTTGCAAATAACTGAAGTCCTTCAGTGAATGCACTAAATACAGCAACCGTTTTAGCAATATCTTCTTTTGAATTTACATTAAAGTTTTGCATGTAATCATATTTGTCTTTCATTTCTTTATACTTCATGAAAGCAGAATATTCAGACTCTGGCATTCCAATAGTATCTAAAAGATGTGAGTAAGCTGCCACATGAACTGTTTCCATTGAAGCAAAAGCAGTCATCATCATTAAAACTTCAGTTGGTTTAAAAACTGTTGTGTAATGTCTCAAGTAACAATTATTTACCTCAACATCAGCTTGAGTAAAAAATCTAAAAATTTGTGTTAATAAATTTTTTTCTGATTGTGATAAGTTTTTTTGCCAATCTCTAACATCGTCTCCTAAAGGAACTTCTTCTGGTAACCAATGAATTCTTTGTTGAGTTAACCAAGCATCATAACACCAAGGATATCTAAATGGTTTATAAACTGGGTTCTCTACTAACAATCCCATTTTTTTTGGTTGAATTATTTTTTTCTCAGTTTGAATAATTTCTGAACTTATTTTTTCTGCTACTGACATGATAGACACTCCTCGTATTCGGTTTCTTCAGTTTTGGTTGATTTATTTTTGTAAACATTCGCCATAATATCGGTTGATTTTGCATCATTGATATTTTCAGCTCTTTGAATTGATTTTGATCTGCAATAATAAAGGCTCTTTAAACCTTTTTTCCAAGCATCAAAATGAATTTTATGAAGTTCTTTCTTATGAACATCGGCAGGTAAAAATAAATTTACTGATTGAGCTTGAGATATAAATGGAGTTCTGTCTCCACTTAACTCTATAATCCAATTTTGGTTTAACTCAAATGCTGTTTTAAAAACATCTTTTTCTAAATCAGTTAAGAAATCTAAATGGGATATTGAACCTTGGTTAGTTGTGATACTTGACCAAGTTTCCTCATCATTTTTGCCGTGGCTTTCTAAAATTTCCTCTAAATATCTATTTTTAACATTAAATGAACCAGATAAAGTTTTGTGGGTGTAACTATTAGCAGCAATAGGTTCTACTCCTGGAGATGCTCCACCACAAATAATAGAAATTGAAGCTGTCGGTGCTATTGCAGTTTTGTTGGAAAATCTCTCTTGATAACCATATTCTGCAGCATCAGGACATGCCCCTCTTTCTTCTGCTAAATCTTTAGAGGCTTGATTTACTTTTGCATCTATATCTTTAAATATTTTTTTATTCCAAGACTTGGCCATTACAGATTCTAAAGGAATTCTATTTTTTTGTAGAAAAGAATGGAAACCCATTACACCTAATCCAACACTTCTCTCTCTTTCAGCTGAGTACTTTGCGTCTTTAAATTGATCTGGAGCTTTGTTTATAAAGTCAGATAAAACATTATCTAAAAATCTCATAACATCATTAATCATGTTTGGATCATCTTTCCACTCATCATATTTTTCTAAGTTTAAAGATGATAAGCAACAAACTGCTGTTCTATCTCTACCATCTTTGTCTATTCCTGTTGGTAAAGTAATTTCACTACATAGATTAGAAGTTTTAACAGTTAGATTTGCTAACTTGTGATGTTGAGGAATTTGTCTGTTAACGGTATCAATATAAATTATATATGGTTCACCAGTTTCAATTCTTGCCGTCAACAATCTTATCCATAAGTTTCTTGCAGAAATAGTTTGTTGGATTGTTCCATCTGCAGGACTTTTTAATGCCCACTGTTCATCAGTTTCTACAGCTCTCATAAATGCATCTGAGACTAAAACACCATGATGTAAATTTAATGCTTTTCTATTTGGATCACCACCCGTTGGTCTTCTCATCTCTATAAATTCCTCTATTTCTGGATGATCAATTGGAAGATAACAAGCAGCAGACCCTCTTCTTAATGATCCTTGGCTAATTGCCATAGTCAACGAGTCCATAACTTTAATAAATGGAATTATTCCTGATGTCTTTCCAACTTTACCAATTTTTTCACCAATAGATCTTAAGTTACCCCAATAACTTCCGATACCACCACCTTTTGCAGCAAGCCAAACATTTTCACTCCATAAATCTAGAATGCCTCCTAAGCTATCTGATGCTTCATTTAAAAAACAAGAAATAGGTAATCCTCTTTTAGTTCCACCATTTGACAAAACTGGAGTTGCCGGCATAAACCAAAGGTTGCTTATGTAATTATAAATTCTTTGAGCATGAAGATTGTCATCAGCATAAGAACTTGCAACTCTAGCAAACAAATCTTGGAAAGATTCGTTGTGACCAAGATATCTATCTTTTAAAGTTGCTTTACCAAAGTCAGTTAGATTTGAATCTTTTGAACGATCAATTTTAATAATGATGCCTTTTTCATTTTGAAATAGTTCAGTTTCGTTATTTAATGAGAAAAGATCAGGTCTTTTGTCTTTTGAAACCTCGTTTACTTGAGGGCTATATTCAGAGACAGCTTTCTTTAGGGCCTGCGATAAAATTTTGTTCATAACTTTTATTATATTTTGTTTATTATACGAAAACAACTACATGTTGTAGGCGTTTTGAGTTAATATACTATATAAACAGCAAATCAACAGAACATTTATAGAACGTGACAAATTATTTATCAATAAAAAAAATTAAAAAATTGCAATTAATTAACATAAAAGGGGTAAGAAATTAACAAATGACACAAAATATTAAAATTGACCCCTACGGTTTCAGAGAATATGACGCGCGATGGTTGTATGAAGAAAACATAAATAAAGCAGGAATAGAGAATCTTGGAAAAGGTCTAGGAACACAAATAATTAATCACACACACAAAAATAATCCTACAGTTATAGTTGGTCATGATTATCGTTCTTATAGTGAGGAGATAAAAACTGCTCTAAAAAAAGGTTTAATATCAACTGGGTGTAACGTTGAAGATGTTGGGTTGTCATTATCACCAATGGTTTATTTTGCACAATTTAATTTAAACTCTGATGCTGTTGCAATGGTAACTGCAAGTCATAATGAAAATGGGTGGACTGGAGTTAAGATGGGTATCAAAAAAGGATTAACTCATGCCCCAGAAGAAATGAAGGAATTAAAAGAAATTACATTAAATGAAAAATTTATATCAGGTCAAGGAAGTGAGAAACAAATTGAAAATTTCCAACAAGTTTACAAAGAAGATTTAATCAAAAGTAATAAAATTAATAAAAAAATAAAAGCTGTTGTTGCATGCGGTAATGGTACCGCAGGTATATTCGCTCCAGATATATTAAGAGGAATAGGTTGCGAAGTAATTGAACTAGATTGTAATTTAGACTGGACTTTTCCAAAATACAATCCTAACCCTGAAGATTTAGAGATGCTTCATGAAATAGCAAAATCTGTAAAAGAAAATAATGCTGATATAGGTTTTGGTTTTGATGGAGATGGTGACAGAGTTGGAGTGATTGACAACAAAGGTAATGAGATATTTTCAGATAAAATTGGTTTATTGATTGCTAGAAATTTATCAACAAAACATCAAAATTCAAAGTTTGTAGTAGATGTAAAATCTACAGGTTTATACGCAAAAGATAAAGTATTAGCAAAAAACAACTGCGATACGATTTATTGGAAAACGGGTCATTCTCATATTAAAAGAAAAGTTAATACAGAAAAAGCTTTGGCTGGGTTTGAAAAAAGTGGGCATTTCTTTTTTAATCAACCACTAGGTTACGGATACGATGATGGTATTAATTCTGCAATTCAGGTTTGTCATTTACTAAATAATCAAAATAAAGAAATGAGTGAAATTATTGATGAATTACCTATAACTTATCAATCACCTACTATGGCTCCTTTTTGTAAAGATGAAGAGAAATATCAAGTGGTTGAGGAATTAGTAAAACAGGTGGAAAAAGTTAAAAGTGATAAAATTAAAATAGATGATCAAATCATATCAGAGATTTTAACTGTAAATGGAATTAGATTTTCTTTTGAGGATGGTTGTCGTTCCGGCCTGTTGCCGCCGTTGCCGCCGCCCATGACCATACCAGATAAGCACAGGCTGGAAGGCACGGGACACTACATATAGAAATAACATTACCTGCCCCGTATAAGCCATTGACGTTAAATGATTCCCTGATGTTTTATGATCGCTCAGGAGGAGAATTTTCATGCCGTCACCGGGCACCATTGCGATCAGTTCTGTTGAGAACACCGTCATTCAGGGCGATACGATTGAGGTTATGCGCAGGCTCCCCGATGCCTCGGTGGACATGATTTTTGCAGATCCGCCCTATAACCTGCAACTGAGCGGAGCGGTGCTGACCCGGCCTGATGAAAGCGCGGTTTCGGCCGTCCTCGACAACTGGGACCAGTTTGACACTTTTGCCGCCTATGATGCTTTTTCCAACGCCTGGCTGAATGAGGCAAGGCGAGTGCTGAAACCCGATGGCACGATCTGGGTCATCGGCTCCTATCACAATATCTACCGTGTTGGCACCATGCTCCAGAACACCGGGTTCTGGATGCTCAATGATATCATCTGGCGCAAGACCAACCCGATGCCGAATTTCCGTGGCCGCCGGTTTACCAATGCCCATGAAATCCTGCTCTGGGCCGCGAACCACAGCAAATCCCGTTACACGTTCAATTACGAATCCATGAAAGCGCTCAACGATGATGTCCAGATGCGGTCGGACTGGACGCTGCCGATCTGCAATGGCGGTGAGCGCATCAAGGTTGAAGGCAACAAGGCGCATCCGACCCAGAAACCCGAGGCCTTGCTGGCAAGGGTACTGATTGCCGCCAGCAACCCCGGTGATCTGATCCTCGATCCATTCTTTGGGTCCGGTACCACTGGCGCGGTTGCCCGCAAACTGCATCGCCGCTTTATCGGGATTGAGCGCGAAGCAAACTATATCAGGATCGCCCGTGAGAGGATTGCCAACACAACCCCGCTGGATGATGAAAACCTGCTGGCCATGCCATCCAAGCGTGATCAGCTCAAGGTTCCCTTTGGCACGCTGATTGAGGGGGGCATGATCAAGGCTGGGGAAACCCTGGTCTGCCCGCGCCGCCAGTTCCGCGCCCGGGTTCGTGCTGATGGCAGCCTGATCCATGATGATACCGGCGGCTTGCCGCTCAACGGTTCAATCCACAGTCTCGGCGCCAAGTTGCAGGGTCGGCAGACCTGCAATGGATGGGCGTTCTGGCATCTTGAACGCGGCAAGACGGTTATCCCGATTGAGGATTTAAGGGCCGAAATGCGCGTTCGCATGGGCCAACCAGAGTAACCAGGGCCGGGATAACCAGGGCCGGGTTTATCGCCTTAATCATCGTCGGGGCAACAGCACCAACCCCAGTGCCATCAGCACAATCACCACCGTCATGCCAACGCGGTCACTATCGGTGATCGTGACCAGCAGCCCGTAAAAGAATGGCCCCAGAAAGGCCGTGGCCTTGCCGGTCAGCATCATGAACCCGAAAACACGGCTTTCGGTGCCATCCGGGGCCAGCCGCGCAACCATGCTGCGTGATGAAGCCTGCAAGGGACCAACGAACAGCCCCAGCAGGCTGCCGACAACCCAGAACATGGGTGGGGATTGCGCGATGATAGCCGCCCCGCCAAGCAGGATCATCAGTATCAACGCCCAGCGGATTGTCATCAGGCTGCCGAGATGATCATCAGCCTTGCCCCCCACCAGCGCACCGATCCCGGCGGTGATATTGAGAATGATCGCAAAGATCAGCACATCGGTCTGACTGAACCCATGCACCCTTGCCGCGAAAATACCGCCCATGGCAAAGAGCGTGACCAGCGCATCCGCAAACAGCATGCGGGCCAGCAGAAAGCGAAGCAGCCCGGGGGTTGAGCGGACAGCACCCCAGCCCTCCTTCAGCCCGGTGAGGAAAGGTTTTGAGGTTCGCGGGCCTTCACGGATGAGCAGGAAAAACGGCACCGCGAAGAGCGCAAACCATAACCCGGCCAGCGGCATGGTGATCCTGATATGTTCGAGTGTTGCCGGATCAAGCCCAAATGGCGGGGTTTCGGGCAGAACAAAAACCGCCAGCATCAGCACCAGGCAGATGATGGCACCAAAATACCCCATCCCCCAGGCCACGCCTGAAACCCTGCCAATGACTGACCTTTCGGCCAGTTGCGGAAGCAGGGCGTTATAGGCAACAAAGGACAACTCACTGGCGACAATGACAATCGCCGAGACAATGAGGGCCAGCAGCGCGGCATCAACATCAGGCGTTACCCACCAGAGGGCCGATGCCGCAAGGGAGGCAATCAGCGTCAACATCAGCATGATGGTTTTGCGGGAGGCGAAATGGTCCGCCACCACCCCCAGAAGCGGGGCCAGAAACGCGATGATGAGGGCCGCCGCCGCATTCATCCAGGCCCATGCCGCCGAACCCCCGTCGGGCATGACCGAGGTGGCGAAATAGACCGGGAAAATAAAGGTGGCGTGCAGCGCGGGCAGGGGTGAAGAGGCCCAGTCATAGAGGCCGAATTTCACACCGGTGCGGAGCGGGTTTTCTGATCGTTCCATGGGCGGCATCGTCTGGTATCCAGTGTTGAAACGGCCGCCGCCCTCAATGGGGAGACGTTCTTTTCATTATGGAAAAGATGATGGTATACCTTTGGCATAGCGTCAAGCGGGGCGACCCCCGCGAAGATTATGGAGTTCAGGATGGCCGAAAGCGCGATCCGGCATGAAGTTTACCGCCAAAACACATTGAGGGGCGCAGGCCTGAGGGGCGTTCTCGCCGCTTCTGCCCTGATCATGATGATCATCAGCATGGTGCTTTCGGGCTGGGCATTGCAGGGTCAATGGCTGGTTGATCTGCCGATGACCATTTACGTCTCGGGACTTTTTCTGACCATCGGTTTTTCCATATCGCTGTTTGCCCTGCTCAGGCTTTCCCGGATTTCAGTCTGGAACATGACCAATCAGGTGCTGCCTGTATGGTTTACCATCAGCGTCATTTCAATGCTGATGATGCTTGGCCTG
>OBNV01000048.1_pt1 | contig 10825 bp, 9 predicted proteins | sample 1498831 | NCBI WGS metagenome assembly OBNV01 (sample SAMEA3275640, study PRJEB22092) | marine metagenome | biome: ENVO:01000035; feature: ENVO:00002223; material: ENVO:00002042 | collected 2014-06-19T07:15:00+00 | depth 1 m | reverse complement strand
TGAGTATGCTCATTAAGTGTTTTTTGGACAATGAGTTCTGTCACAAGCATTTTCACTAATTTTCCAACACAGGGTACACTTTGTTCCCTTTGCTTTTGTAGTTTGTGCACTTGTTTCGAGTTTTTCATTAAAAGAAATCTGAGCTTTCGATGTTATACATAGTTCTGAAAAATCTATGTTCTTAGTAATTTCTTCTAATTTTTTGTCGAGATGTATATTTAAGTCTGCCTCTAAACTAGATCCAATTTCTTTATTTGCTCGTTTTTCCTCAATACTAATATTACAAATATTTCTAATTTTAATAAGCTCTAACCATTTTTGATACAATTTTTTGTTTTCAAAATTATTTGGGAAGTTTAAAAATTTTTCTAAATGAACACTTTTGCTATCTTTAAATAATAATCTATATATTTCTTCAGTTGTAAAAGATAAAATTGGTGCAAACCATTTTAATAATGAATTCAAAATTATATTTAATAATAGTATAGTAGATTTTCTATTTTTTGAGTCTATAGAGTCGCAATATAATGAATCTTTTCTTATATCAAAATAAAATGCAGACAGATCTACAGTACAAAAATTAAGCAGCTCTTTATATAAATTATGAAAATCATAATTTTTAAAATATTTTTTAAAGTTAACATCCAAAGAATACAACTTATGCAACATAAATTGTTCCAGTTCAGGTAATTCATTTAAATCTACTTTTTTAAAATCAATTTCTTCAAAATTATCTTTAATATTCCCAAGCAAGTACCTGAATGTGTTTCTTATTTTTCTGTAGGACTCTGCATGTTGATCAAGAATTGAATAATCTATTCTTAAATCCTCTGAATAGTTTGAAGATGCTACCCAAATTCTTAGTATATCTGCTCCATATTTTTTTAGAATATCTTCTGGGGCAATTACATTTCCTAAAGATTTTGACATTTTCAATCCTTTGCCGTCCACTACAAATCCATGGGACAAAATATTTTCAAACGGTGCTCTTCCCCTAGTTCCACAAGACTCTAATAATGATGAATGAAACCAGCCTCTATGTTGATCCGAGCCCTCTAAATACATTGATGCTGGCCATTTTAAATCTTCTCTTTTTTCAAGAACAAATGAATGTGTTGATCCGCTATCAAACCAAACTTCAACAATATCGCTCAACTTGTCATAATCTTCAGCTTTGTATTTACTTCCTAAAAATCTTTGTGGGTCATCTGAAAACCAGCAATCTGAACCCTCTTTTTCATAAATAGTGGCAATAGTTTCATTTACTTCATCATCTACTAAAATTTCTTTAGTTTTTTTATTAACAAAAATTGGCAGAGGAACACCCCATACTCTTTGCCTAGAAACACACCAGTCAGGTCGTGACTCTATCATTGATTTTAATCTCTCTTTTCCTTTGCTTGGATAAAAAGTCGTATCATTAATTGCTTTTAAAGCTTTATCTCTCAACTTATGACTTTCCATAGATATGAACCATTGTGGAGTGGCTCTATGAACTAGTGGAGCTTTTGATCTCCAAGAATGTGGATAGGAGTGCATCAGCTCTCCATTTGATAATAATTTTTTTTGCTCTTTAAGTTTTTCAATTACTATTGGGTTTGCTTTAAAAATATGAATACCTTCGAATAAGCTTACATGTTTTGTATATTTGCCATCTCCATCAACTGTTTCAATTGCTTTAATTCCATTGTTTAAACATAAATTAAAATCATCAGGTCCATGACTTGGAGCACAATGAACAATACCAGTTCCCTGCTCAGTTGTTACAAACCTTGCCTCTAACATTGGGATATCGTAGTCGTAACCTAAATCTAAAAAAGGATGATTACAGATAGTTTCTTTTAAATCTTTACCTTTAAATGTTTTTATTTTTTTGTAATTTTTTATTTTACAATCATTGATGACCGACTGCAGCAAGGCTTCAGCAACTATAATTTTTCTTTTTTTAAAATCACTATCATCATTTAATTCCAACTGAACATAATCAAGAGCTTCATTATAAGCCAGTGCCCTATTGGCTGGAATTGTCCAGGGTGTTGTAGTCCAAATAATTATATCGCTACCTACAAGATCTTTTAAGTTAGATTTTTTAATAGGAAAAGATGTATAAATAGTATCTGATTTATGATCTTGATATTCAACTTCTGCATCTGCTAAAGCAGTTTTTTCAACAGTAGACCATAATACTGGTTTAAAACCTCTGTATAAACTTCCCTCTTTTAAAAACTTGCCAAGCTCTCTTACAATTTGAGCCTCAGCATCAAAACTCATAGTTGAGTAGTAATTTTCCCAATCACCTACTACACCCAAACGTTTAAATTGACCTTTATGTACCTCAATCCATTTTTCTGCAAACAATCTACATTCTTTACGAAATTCTACTATTGGAACATCATTCTTATTTTTTTTATTCTTTTTATATTGCTCCTCAATTTTCCACTCGATTGGCAACCCATGACAATCCCATCCAGGAACATAGATAGAATCTTTACCATCCATTTGATGGAATTTTACAATTATATCTTTTAAAATTTTATTAAGAGCAGTTCCCATATGAATATTACCATTTGCATATGGAGGACCATCGTGGAGGACAAATTTTTCTTTTCCTTTGCTTGAGTTTCTTAACTCCCTGTAAAGGTTAATCTTTTGCCAATATTCTAAAATTTCTGGCTCCCTTACAGGCAAATTAGCTTTCATTGAAAAAGCAGTTTTAGGAAGGTTTATTTGGGAATTACTCATTTAGTTTTTTTAGCAATATTTAAATCTTTTTTAATTTGAGACTTTAATTGATTAACATTTTTAAATTTTTTTTCTTCTCTAATAAACTTTATAAACTCCACTGATAAGAGTTTATTATAAAGATTTCCAGAATAATTGAATAAATGAACCTCAAGTAAGATTTTTTTTTGATTAAATGTTGGTCTATATCCAAGATTTGCAATTCCTTTAAGATATTTGGAATTATTAGGAACCAATACTCTTACCGCATATACTCCTGGCTTTGCCAAAACATAATCTTTAATATCTATATTGCATGTAGGAAAACCAATTTTTTTGCCAACTTGTCGTCCTTTTTGAACTACTCCATTTATTGTCCATTTTCTGTTTAAAAGTTTATTTGCTTTTTCTAAATATCCTTTTTCCAAAAGACCTCTAATAAGTGTTGATGAAATTATTTTTTGCTGCTTGATTAGTGGTTCTGGTTTAACTACTTTAAAATTATATTTATCTTCATTTTTAATTAATAAATCTACATTTCCCTCTCTCTTATTACCAAATCTAAAATTATTACTAACAAATATAAATTTTGATTTTAATTTTTTATATAAAATTTCTTTAATAAAATTAATTGATTTTGTTTTAGAAAATAACTTATCAAATTTTTTAGTGATAATAAAATCTACTTTCAATTTACTAAGTAAATCTACTTTTTGACTGATACTTGTTATCCTAAAATTTTTAAGAGATCTATTGAAAAACATTTTAGGCATTGGGTCAAAATTAACCACACCAATTTTAAGCTTATATTTTTTCTTATATGAGTTTGCTAATTTAAATAATTTCTGATGACCCAAATGCACTCCATCAAAATTTCCTATTAAAATTATAGAATTTTTATGAATATTTTTTATATTAAAGTTTTTATATAATTTTACCATCTAAGATCCGACTGAGTATAATTTACAACTGTTTCATATTCTTTAGATACCTCTGAAATTCCCTTATTTAAAATTTCTAACTTATGAATACCATTAGAAATTAATAACGAGTCATAATTCAATAAGTTAGCTCCCTTAATATCAGTATTTAAATTGTCTCCTATTGCCAAAGTTCTTTTATCTAAGTTATCGATAGATAGATTATAAACTTCAGCATGTGGTTTTCCAAAGTATACCACTTCTCCACCCATTTTTTCGAAAACCATTGCAACTGAACCTGCGCATAACTCTCTGACATTTCCACGATCAACAATTAAATCAGGATTTGTGCATATCATCTTTTTATGAATATGAGCTTCGAATAAATTTTTATAATAATTCAAATCGTTGTTGTGATCATCAAATAGTCCTGTACATAGTAAGTATTCGCTATCCACAAGATCACTCGATTTATTTTTTTTAAAAGGATTAAATAAGTCAAAATCTCTTGGGGGGCCTATGTGAAAAAATTTTTTTGATGAGTATGATTTTTTTAGGTAATTTAGGGCTGCCTCACCTGAAGTAAAAACATGATCTCTTAGCTCTTCTTCCATCCCCATTTTCTCTAAAAATTTTTTGACAGTATCATTTGGTCGTGGTGCATTAGTTAATAAAACAAAATCTTTATTATTTCTTTTAAGCTCTTTTAGAGTACCAATCGCACCTTCATAAAGTTTAATGCCATTATGAACAACACCCCATAAATCTATATAAAATAGATCATATTTATGGGCAATTGAACAAAGGCCGTCTGTATCTAAATTTTTAGTCATTAAATAAGGTATAAACCATAAAATCCTGAATTTCCTAGCATTATTAGATGGTATTTGAATATCCAGTCTTGAAATAGATGGCGTAATATCTATATGAAGCCCATATTTATATAGAATTATAAAGGAGATTTTATGAAGTTCAAACCGTTACATGACAGAGTATTAATCGAAGTATTAGACAGTAGTGAAAAAACTGCTGGTGGGATAATCATTCCAGATACTGCACAAGAAAAACCACAGGAAGGAAAAGTAGTTGCTGTTGGTGGTGGTGCAAAAACAGAAGATGGAAAACTAATTCCAATGGATGTTAAAGTTGGTGACAAAGTTTTATTTGGCAAATGGTCAGGAACTGAAGTCAAAATTGATGGTAAAGAATACAGCATAATGAAAGAGTCTGACATTATGGGTATTTCGGGTAAGTAATTTAATTTAAAGGAGAAAATAAAATGGCAAAACTAATTAAATTTGACGCTGAAGCAAGAGCGGCAATGATGAGGGGTGTAAATATTTTAGCTGATACTGTTAAAGTAACTTTGGGTCCAAAAGGAAGAAATGTTGTAATGGATAAATCTTATGGTGCCCCAAGAATTACAAAAGATGGTGTATCAGTTGCAAAAGAAATTGATCTTGATGACAAGTTTGAGAACATGGGTGCTCAAATGGTTAAAGAAGTTGCTAGCAAAACTAATGAAGAAGCTGGAGACGGAACAACGACAGCAACTATTTTAGCTCAAGCAATTGTAACTGAAGGTGTAAAATATGTTACTGCTGGAATGAATCCAATGGATGTCAAGAGAGGAATTGATTCTGCTGTTGAAGCAGTAAAAGAAAATCTTATTTCATCTGCTAAAAAAGTTAAAGATAGTGATGAAATAGCTCAAGTTGGTACAATTTCATCTAATGGTGATAAAGAAATTGGTTCAATGATTGCTAAAGCAATGCAAAAAGTTGGTAATGAAGGTGTTATCACTGTTGAAGAAGCAAAAGGAATCGATACTGAGTTAGATGTTGTCGAGGGTATGCAATTTGATAGAGGGTACTTATCACCATACTTTATAACTAACAGTGATAAGATGACTACAGAGTTAGATAATCCTTATATTTTACTTCATGAAAGTAAACTAACAAACTTACAACCAATGGTTCCTCTTTTAGAAGCAGTTGTGCAATCTGGAAGACCCTTAATGATTATTTCTGAAGACGTTGAAGGTGAAGCTTTAGCAACTTTAGTAGTAAACAAATTAAGAGGTGGATTAAAAGTTGTAGCAGTAAAAGCTCCAGGTTTTGGTGATAGAAGAAAAGCAATGCTTGAAGATATTGCTATTCTAACTGGTGGACAGGTAATTTCTCAAGATTTAGGAATTAAACTTGAAAATGTTAAACTTGAGGATCTTGGGTCTTGTAAAAAAATTAAAGTCGATAAAGATAATAGTACTATCGTGAGTGGTAGTGGTAAAAAATCTGATATCGAAGCGAGATGTGGATCAATTAAACAACAAGTTGATGAAACAACTTCTGACTATGATAGAGAAAAGCTTCAAGAAAGACTTGCTAAACTTGCAGGTGGAGTTGCTGTTATTAAAGTTGGTGGTGCAACCGAAGTTGAAGTTAAAGAAAGAAAAGATAGAGTTGAAGATGCTTTAAATGCAACTAGAGCCGCTGTTGAGGAAGGTATTGTTACAGGTGGTGGATGTGCGCTTCTTTATGCTGCTCAAAACCTTGATAAAGTAAAAGCTAAAGGCGATGACCAAAAAGCTGGTGTTGAACTAGTAAGAAAAGCGCTAGAAGCTCCAATAAGACAAATTACGAAAAATGCCGGTGTAGATGGCTCAGTAGTAGTTGGTAAATTGTTAGAGCAAAAGAAAAATTCATATGGTTATGATGCTCAAAGCGAAGAATATTGCGATATGTTTGCAAAAGGTATCATCGACCCAGTTAAGGTTGTGAGAACTGCTCTGCAAGATGCTGCATCAATTTCTGGATTATTAGTAACTACAGAAGCAATGATTGCTGACAAACCAGAAGAAAAAGATGCTGGTGGTGGAATGCCTGCTGGTATGCCTGGTGGAATGGGCGGCATGGGTGGCATGGGTGGCATGGGAATGTAACCCCACTCAAATATAAAATTTAAAAGGCCATCTTATGATGGCCTTTTTTTTGGGTAAAATAATTATATGTCAAAAAGATATAGTGGAAAATCCTTTAAAGACTCCAGTATTAAAAAAAAAGCAAAATTAAGTTTTAAAGAAAAAAGAAAACTTAAAAAAGAAAAGCAAAAAAAACCAAATTAAACATCAAATTTAATAAAATCTTCACTAAACGTTAGTTTTTTTTAAGTTTTAAAAAATAATTAAATAGGTATAAGAACCACATTTTATGAACAATGATATAAGAAACATCACTATTATAGCCCATGTAGACCATGGTAAAACTACTTTAATTGATAATCTAATGAAACAAAGCGGATCATTTAGAGACAACGAAGTGATTGATGAAAGATTAATGGATTCTGGCGAACTAGAAAAAGAAAGAGGAATTACAATTTTAGCTAAACCTGCTTCAATTAATTGGAAAGATACTAGAATTAACATAATTGATACACCAGGTCACAGAGACTTTGCAGCAGAAGTTGAAAGAGTTTTAAGTATGGCTGATGGTGCTCTGCTCCTTATAGACTCTGCAGAAGGAGTAATGCCTCAAACAAAATTTGTTTTATCTAAGGCTTTAAAACAAGGACTAAAACCAATTGTTGTAATTAACAAACTTGATAAGGCCGATCAAAGGGCTAATGAAGTTTTAGATGAAACATTTGATTTATTTGTAAGCCTAGATGCAAATGAGGAGCAACTAGATTTCCCAGTTTTATACGCAAGTGGCAGATCTGGATGGGCAGACACTGAAGTGGACGGACCTAGAGAGAATTTAAATCCACTTCTGGATTTAATTCTTGATCATGTAAAACCAGCAAAATTTGAAAAAGAAAAACCTTTTGCAATGTTATCTACACTTCTTTATGCAGATAGTTTTTTAGGAAGAAGCTTAGTAGGCAGAATTACCCAAGGAACCGCTAAAGCTAATCAGTCAATAAAAGCAATTAATTTAAAAGGTGAAAAAGTAGATGAAGGTAAACTGACTAAAATTTTTAGATATGAGGGAACTAAAAAAGTACCAATTGAAGTTGGTGAGGCTGGGGATATTGTAGTTATAGCTGGATTAGAAAAGGCTAATGTTGCAGATACCATTTGTGATTTAGATGTAAATGAACCAATTTCAGCAACACCAATAGATCCGCCTACAATGTCTATAACTATAACGGTTAATACATCTCCTCTCGCGGGTAAAGAAGGTAAAAAACTTACGAGCACTCAAATAAGAGACCGACTTCTTCAGGAGGCTCAAAATAATGTTGGAATTACTTTTGCTGAAAATAATGGTAACGACTCGTTTGTTGTAAGTGGTAGAGGTGAGCTTATGTTAGAAATTTTACTTACCCAAATGAGACGAGAAGGATTTGAAATGACAGTCAGTCCTCCTAAAGTTCTTTATCAAACAGATGAAAGTGGAAAAAAACTTGAACCTATTGAAGAAATTACGATGGATTTAGACGAAGAATACTCCTCAAAAGTAATAGACTCGATGAACAGAAGAAAAGGTAAACTAATAGATTTAAAAGACACCGGGAAAGATAAAAAAAGATTAATTTTTCATGCACCAACGCGAGGTTTAATGGGTTACACAAGTAGATTTTTAACCCTAACTAAAGGTAACGGAGTTATTAATAGAATTTTTCATAGCTACGGGCCTTTTGAAGGTGAAATGGAGGGAAGAAGAAACGGAGCTTTAATTGCAATGGAGCAAGGTAAAGCAGTTGCTTTTGCTATATTTAATTTACAAGCAAGAGGAGAGATGTTCGTAACACATAACGACCCTGTATATCCTGGTATGATAGTTGGATTATCTCCAAAACCAGGCGATATGATAATCAATGTTATGAAAGGGAAAAAATTAACAAATATGAGAACACAGGGAACTGACGAAAACGTTGTGCTCACTCCAGTTAGGAAAATGTCTATTGCGGAGCAATTGAGTATGCTTAATACAGACGAAGCATTAGAAATAACTCCTGAGTCTTGTAGATTAAGAAAATCTATTCTTGATCCTCATGAAAGAAAAAGAAGTGAAAAATCTGGAGCAGCAGCTTAACTAAAACTTTTATTTACAATAAAGAGTCCAAAAGCAACACAAGGTCCAATTCCAAAAGCAAAAATCAAAGTTCCAACTCCTACTGTTCCGCCCAGATACCATCCAACTATTACAACTGAAATTTCTAAACATGCTCTGACTAGAGCAATGGGTAAATTTGTAATTTTTGTTAACCCAGTCATTAATCCATCTCTTGGACCTGGACCAAGATTTGCCACTAAATAAATACCACTTCCTATACCAACCAGCATTACTGATAATATTGAGAGTAAATATTTAGACCAAACGGAAGATGGGGCATCAAAGAAATATAAAGTTATATCAATCATTGCAGAAATAATAATAATATTAAAAATAGTTCCCAAGCCTGGTTTCTGTTTTAAAAATATCCATAACAAAAGTACACTTACACTAACTAGAAATGTTGCTGCACCAATAGATAATTTAGAATTTTTAGAAATACCCTCTGCTAGTACAGACCAGGGAGAATTTCCTGTAGTTGATAATATTAATAATCCCTCTCCAAAACCAAATATAATTAAACCAAAAATTAAAAAAAATGATGTTGATAATTTTGGTTTGAGGTTAAAGCTTTTATCTGAGCTCCAATATACCTTAGGAATATTTTTAATAGATAAAAACATATTATACTGTTACTTATTTAATTATTAATACTTGCTTATAATGAAAAAGATCATACTCAGCATCATATTTATTTTTATTTGTTTTGCCTCGTATGCACATATTGGTCATTACAGTAAATATAAAAAAATTGAGATGGAAATTTTAAGAAATAACGAATTAATTGGTTATAATTATTATTTTTTTTCACGAAAGAATGCTGTTACTCTTGTAACGAACCAATTTAAGTTTGAAGTAAAACTTTTGGGTGCAACTGTTTTCGAAGTCGAAGGCATTGGAGAAGAAAGATATTTAAAAGATAAATTGATTTCTTTTAATTCAAAAACTTTACAGAACAAAAAAGAAAAGTTTGTAAACTTAACTTTAAACAAAGATACCAAAAAATTTGATATCGTGGGTTCTTCTTTCTCTGGTGAAGCCCCCTTGGAAAATGCTATTGGCAACTGGTGGAGTCATAAAATTTTGCAGGCTAGTAGTCAAATAAGCCCTATATCAGGTAGTATAAAAGAGCAGATAGTCACTTTTATTGGAAAAGAAAAAATTACCATTAATGGCAAAGAATATCAGACTGATCATTTCAAATTAACCTCCAAAGACATGACACTTCCAGATGATAAAAGATTAAATTTTGATATTTGGTTAGATAAAAAAACTTCTTTAATAGTAAAAGTTACGTATCAAAGAATGGGAAGTTGGGAGTATAGATTAAAAAATTATGAATAATTTAACTATTTATTTTCTTATAAAGGTCGTTTGCACTTATCCATCCAGACTCTAGCCTTGGTCCATTAAACCAATCTGCACACACACCTAAATTCAATCTAGAGTTCCAATAACTTTTTAATTTCAGTGGTTTTGAATTTGAGGAGTATTTCCAACCATGGTTAAGTGAAAAAAGTATTTTTGTCTGCTTAATTCCTGTTAATTTAAAAAATTTATCAATCAAAATTTTAGCATTAGTTTTTTTAAGTACTTTATTTTGATTTATTTTTTTATTTGCCCAATTAAAAGTACTTTGTAATGTCCAAAGATCACTTTTACTCTTAAATCTTTTTTTACTATTTTCATAACCAGCCCATCCTAGAATTCTATCGTTAAATAAAAAACTACTATAACCTAAGTTGGTTTTTTTTATTTCTATTAAAATTGTTATATTTGCATCCATCTTTATCTTTTCTCTTATAAAAGAATTTTTAATATATTTTTTTGATAATTTTTTTAATTGAGGAAATGGACAGGTCAAAATTAAATTTTCATAATTTCTAATTTCGCCATCATTAAATACTAAATTCCATTTTCTATTTTGAAAATTTATTTTTTTAAGTTCACTTTGAAAATAACATCTTACATTTTTTAAAAGATATTTACTAATGTCGTTGTTTCCTTTTCTGCCAATAACCTTCACGTGTTTTTTATTTTCTTTTTTTTTATCACTTAAAAATTTATGATTACCTCCCCAAATTTTTAGTATTTTTTTTTCTATTAGCTTTTTAGTAAATCTTTTAA
>OBNV01000047.1_pt1 | contig 10884 bp, 10 predicted proteins | sample 1498831 | NCBI WGS metagenome assembly OBNV01 (sample SAMEA3275640, study PRJEB22092) | marine metagenome | biome: ENVO:01000035; feature: ENVO:00002223; material: ENVO:00002042 | collected 2014-06-19T07:15:00+00 | depth 1 m | reverse complement strand
AGGAATCGTCAACCGTTCCAAGATCGCCTCACCACGATGGATCTTCGACAATGCCGATAAGAGAGTTGTGCCGGCTGCAAACGAATAGTTCCCCTGCTGCAGATGAGTGAATTGGGGATACAGTGCGAAAACCAACGCACGTTCGCGAGCAGTCAGTGTCGGATCAATTGCTTTCAAAACGTCACTGGCCGCAGAGCCCGCGGGAACCGTCACCCTGGTTACGGCCACCGGTTGAGTTTGCAGTGATTCCAACCAAAGCCGCCCTATCACCATCAGACAACTGATAGCTACTAGGCCAGCGAGTCCGAGTCGGACCAGAGCAGGCATTACACCCGCTTAAAGATCAAAGTTCCGTTCGTGCCACCAAAGCCAAAGCTGTTGGATAGCGCCACATCGATCGTCGCTTCACGCGCAGTATTCGGCACGTAATCCAATCGACACCCATCATCAGCCTCGTTGAGATTAATAGTTGGAGGCAACACTTGATCTCGAATGGCGAGTACGCTGAAACACGCCTCAAGCGCTCCGGCTGCACCCAGTGCATGGCCGGTCATGGACTTGGTGGAACTCACAGCTACTTTGGTTGCATGCGCACCCATCAAGGTTTCAACAGCCTGAGACTCAGCGACATCGCCCAACGGTGTTGACGTACCATGCGCATTGACGTAATTGACCTGGTCCGGCGCAAGCCCTGCATCTTTCAAGGCATTGACCATCGCGGCACGTGCACCGCGTCCGTCTTCAGCTGGAGCTGTCATGTGATGCGCATCGTCACTCATACCAAACCCAACAAGCTCAGCCAGAATATTGGCACCGCGCGCTGTTGCAGACTCGTAGTCCTCAAGTACCATGGTCGCAGCACCATCGGCTAAGACGAAGCCGTCTCTGTCTTTATCCCAAGGACGACTGGCCGCCTGAGGATCATCATTGCGAGTCGACAGCGCGCGTGCAGCGGAAAACCCAGCAATTCCTAAGGGGGTTGATGCTTTCTCAGCACCACCGGCGATGACTATGTCAGCATCCCCATAGGCAATCATCCGCGCACCAAAACCGATGCAGTGAGTGGATGTGGTACAGGCAGTCGTGATCGCAATGTTAGGCCCTTGGAAGCCATACTTAATGGCTAAATTACCTGCGATCATATTGATGATCGAGCCGGGAACAAAAAATGGCGATACCTTCCGTGGACCGCGTTCGTTCAACAGCAGCGTGGTGTTCTCAATGAGTGTTAACCCACCAATCCCTGAGCCGATTGAAACACCCACGCGCGTCGGATCAAAGGTTAAGTCCATTAAGCCTGATTGCTCAACAGCCTGAATCGCGCTAACCATTCCGTATTGAATAAACGGATCCATCTTGCGCGCATCTTTGACAGACATGTAGGTTTCTAAATCAAATTCAGGAACCAACCCTGCAAATTTGGTCGGATACTCCGAGGTGTCGAATTCAGTAATCGCAGAAATCCCACTCTGTCCACTTAGAATCGCCTTCCATGACTCTTCGACGGTGACGCCACACGGACTCAGCATTCCTAAGCCTGTGACCACAACACGACGCTTTGACATAGTTTCTCTCTCAATGCTCGACGCAAAAAAGCCGCGCAGAACGCGGCTTTTTGCTAGTTATACGTCGACGACAAATCCTGATTAAAGATTTGCTTCGATGTATGCAATTGCTTGCTGAACTGTGGTGATTTTTTCAGCTTCTTCATCAGGAATTTCAGTTTCGAATTCCTCTTCCAAAGCCATCACCAATTCAACTGTGTCCAGTGAATCAGCACCCAGGTCATTAACAAACGAAGATTCGGTGGTGACTTCTTCTTCCTTGACGCCAAGTTGTTCACAAACAATTTTCTTGACGCGTTCTTCGATATTACTCATCGTTCAGAATACTCCTAATGATGTTGCTGCCACTGTACGACGTGGCGTCATTATTACTGATGTTCGAAATATTACAAGCACCAGAACATCAGACTTAGGCCATATACATGCCGCCGTTGACGTGTAACGTAGTGCCGGTGACGTAACTTGCCTCTTCACTAGCGAGGAAAGCGACGGTTCCAGCAACCTCTTCTGCTGAACCTAAACGGCCCAGCGGAACCTGTGACAAGAGTGCTTCTTTCTGAGCTTCAGGAAGCACATGTGTCATATCTGTTTCAATGAAACCGGGAGCGACAGCGTTGACTGTAATCGCCCGACTTCCAAATTCTCGTGCCATCGCACGCGTCATCCCTTCAAGGCCTGCTTTGGCGGCCGCATAATTGACTTGGCCTGCGTTACCCATCGAGCCAACCACGGAACTAATATTGATAATCCGTCCGGTACGCGCTTTTGTCATCGGCTTAATGAAGGCCGAGACGACAGTGAAGATCGAGGTTAAATTCGTGTCAATGACGGATTGCCAATCCTCCGGCTTCATCCGCAACATCAGCGTATCTTTCGTGATCCCTGCGTTATTCACTAAGACCAATGGACTTTGATCCGACTCAGCCAATGATTTCGCCAAATCGCTCACCATCGCCGGGTCTGTCACATTCAACACACGACCTTCACCGGCGGATCCCAAACGCTCTGAAATCGCCTGAGCTCCTGCCTCAGAAGTGGCGGTCCCAATCACGTAAAACCCTTGTTTAACCAGACGTTCCGAAATGGCCTGACCAATTCCACGGCTCGCGCCTGTGACTAATGCAACCGTCATCCGTTGATTTCCTGTAAAGCTTGACTAAAGAGCTCATGTGTTCCTAACGGAAAGTGTTGAGCATCTGTCTGAATCCGTTTCGCGAGTCCACACAAGACAGCACCTGGGCCAAATTCAGCAGCAACCTGCACTCCCAACTCCGTGAATCCGCGGACTGTTTGCGTCCATCGAACCGGTGAGAATGTTTGTGCAATCAGCTGCTCCCGGATCACTTGAACATCGGTCTCTGGTGCGATGCTGACATTCTGAATCACTGGGATTGATGGCGCTTGCAAAGCAATCGCATTCAGTTCCTCTTGCAAACGTTCAGCGGCTGGTTTCATCAACGCACAATGGAACGGAGCGCTGACGGGAAGTGGCAACGCACGCTTGGCACCCACCTCTTTTAATCGGGGAAGCGACGCGTCAATTGCCTCTGCATGACCCGCGATCACTAACTGCCCCGGTGCATTGTAGTTCACCGCTTCAATCACGAGTCCCGTTTCTGATGCAACCTCGGCACACACGGATTCAATGGTCGCATCGTCCAAGCCGATGACCGCCGCCATCGCACCAACGCCTTTGGGAACCGCCTCCTGCATGAATTGACCACGAGAGCGAACCAACCGTACCGCATCGGCCAATGGCAAACTGCCGGCCGCCGTTAACGCGGTGTATTCGCCCAAGCTATGTCCAGCCATAAAAGAAGCACTCGCCCCGCCTGCCGCCGTCCAGGCACGATACAAGGCGACTCCAGCTGTGAGCAGGAGCGGTTGAGTAATTTCAGTCAGAGACAATTGCTCGGCCTGACCGTCCTGGCATAAAGTCCAGAGATCGTAACCTAGTGCATCAGAAGCTTCAGTGAAGGTCGCTTGAATTTCCGGACAGTTGTCCTCGAAGTCGGCCAACATGCCGACTGTCTGAGACCCCTGCCCGGGAAACAGGGCTGCAAAAGCCATCGACTATTCGTCGTCTTCTGCAACTTCTTCTTGACGTGGCGTCACCACTTGACGGCCACGATAAAACCCATCAGGGCTGATGTGGTGACGACGATGAACTTCGCCAGTCATCGCGTCAGTTGTCAGGGTCGGACCCGACAGTGCGTCGTGCGCACGACGCATACCGCGTCGTGAACGTGATTTTTTGTTCTGTTGAACGGCCATGATGATCTCCCTTCAGGATCCCTGTTCATTCTTTAACGAAGCGAGCACCGCAAACGGGCTCTCTTTTTCCGAAACATCGCCGGGTTCCGGATCCGGTATCCATCCGCTGTCGCACGAATCATGCATTGGCATGATCGGCAACAACAAAACCAACTCATCTTCAATCGCCTGTCTCAAAAGGAGCTGCCCTTCTTCGATCAGGATCGGATCGAGCTGCTTATCGAGGCTCTGCATTTCTGTTTCCGAAAAAACAAGCCCCCAGCTAACTGAACCCTCAAGCGTCATCGTGACCGGCTGCAGACATCGTTGGCAAGTCATGCGCGCCTCACATTGAAGCTCCCCAGACACCACCCTTGGTCCAAATGGATCCCTGGATCCGCGAACCTTAGCCCTTCCGCCGGGCAATAAGGTCGCCATCTCTGCGAACCTCTTGTAATGTTGAGGCTCGAGAGGACCAGATATCTCCTCCTTCGCATCGATGAAGCGATTCGCGTTCAGGTGCTCAGGTAGGGTGTCTGAAAACATAGGCGGGGGATTTTAGTGATGCATCGACCTGCTGTCAAAGACTAAAGTGCTGAAATACAACGATGAATCAACAACTAATCTTAGCCAGTGAAAGCTCATACAAGAAAAACATCTTCAAAAGACTCAAGCTTCCGTTTTTCGCTCACGCACCCTCTGTCGATGAAACACCCACTCAATCAGAGTCAGCACGGGCACTCACGATCCGTCTAGCTGGCGCCAAAGCCCAAACAATCTCGAAGCTCCATCCAACCGCTTGCGTTATCAGCACTGACCAATCAGCCGATTGCGCCGGTGAAATTCTCGGAAAACCGCAGAGCAAAGATCGCGCAGTCGACATGCTGCATCGGCTATCAGGGAAAGATGTTTCTTTTTTTACAACTATCGGCTTTTGCGCACCCAATACGCCCCTACTTCTGCACACCGAAGAAGTCGTTGTTTCGGTTCGCGAGCTCAGTCACGCCGAAATTGTGCGCTACGTCGACGCTGATGAACCGCTCGATTGGGCCGGCGGTTTCAAAGTCGAGTGTCTCGGAATCAGTCTGTTTCGTTCGGTGAAAAGTGGAGACCCCACCGCACTCGAGGGCCTTCCGCTGATCCAGCTCTGTCAGTGGCTCAGAGACCAGGGATTCAGTATTCCCTGACGACCAAGCCATGTCAGCGCGGTCCCGACACCGAATCCAAATTCACGGCTGAATTGATTCAACAGCGGCTCATCTTGCGTGTAGTAGATCCGCTCCTCTGCGCCAATCCATTCACGTGCAACTTCAAGCGGCCCTGCTAATGAGTCCACTAAACCAAGAACCAAGGCTTGCTCACCACTCCAGACACGACCGTCAAAGACATCCTCATCACCCGGTGTTAATCGCTCGCCACGCCCCTCACGAACCCGAGCAATAAATTGCTGATGCGTGGCATCGAGAAGGCCTTGTAAATGCTGAGTGTCTTCCAACGATTCTGGTAGAAATGGATCGAGCATCGCTTTATTGTCACCAGCCGTAATGACACGGCGGTCCACACCGAGCTTCTCCAACAGCCCGCTAAATCCAAATCCAGAAGACACCACGCCAATCGATCCCACAATCGATGCGGGAGCTGCATGAATAGTATCGGCGGCAGCGGCAATGTAATAGGCGCCACTGGCTCCGATATCACCAATGACCGCATGCACGGGCTTACCGGGATACTGTGCCTTTAAATCCAAAATCGCTCGGTACACATACTCGGACTGCACAGGACTTCCGCCAGGAGAATTGATCTCAAGCATCACACCCTTAGACCCCGGGGCCTCAAATGCTGCCGCTAAGTTTTGCTGAATATCAAACGCATTCGCGAGCTCACTCGGCGCGATGACGCCATCGATCGGAACGACCGCAGTGTGCGACCCTGACCGCATTCCATCCACTGGCAAATTGGCTTGATTGATCAAAAACAGGCTTAACCCGATGATGTAGCCAAAGGTGATTGTTTTGAAAAAAATACCCCACCGTCGAGCACGGCGCTGCTCGATCGTTGCTTGCGCCAGCGTCCTCTCAAGAACCGACCATAACCGATCGGTCTCCTCGCGTTTCTGAGGATCCTGCATCGGGTTGTCGCCCTCTGTCCAAGGATTGTCAGCCATTCAAAACCTCTCTCTAATAAATGTCCGGATCGCAGCCGGCGTCGACTAAAAAACGATGCATTGGATTCGGGATCGGCGCAACAACTGTCACTTGGTGGCCGGTTGCAGCTTGAAATCCAATCGACCGACTATGCAAACACAATCCGTTAATGCCTCGTTGACGCCACTGATCTCGACTATCATCGTGCTGATATTTCGTGTCACCTAATACTGCATGCTTATAATAGGAGGCATGCACCCGGATCTGATGGGTTCGCCCGGTCACAGGTTCCGCCTCGACAAGAGTACACCCATCCAGCACTTCCAGTGGCCGAATTCTGGTATGTGAGGGTTTGCCTCGCTCGGTCACTTGTACGATACGCTCTCCACCACGCTCAAACTTCTCAAGTGGCGCCTCAACATCCACTAAATATTGCGGCCACTTTCCAGCAACTAAAGCCAGGTAACGTTTTTCCAACCCTTTATCCTGATCACGTAGCTGTTGGTGCAACCGCCTGAGCGCTGACGGCCGACGAGCGACAAGTAAGCAGCCACTGGTCTCTCGATCGAGTCGGTGAACTAACTCTAAAAATTTTTCATTCGGTCGAGCCAGACGTAATTGTTCAATTAAACCGGTCAACAATCCGGATCCACCATGTACCGCCAACCCTGAGGGTTTGTTCAAGACCAGCACATCTTCATCTTCATACAATAATGCATCGGATAATTTCATTTGAATGCCGCGGTGTGCGATCGCTTCTTTCGTCGGAGCCAGATCAACCGGAGGAATCCGGACAATATCGCCAGCAGACACCCGCGAATCGGGCTTGCAACGACCTTTATTAATGCGTACTTCACCGGTCCGAATCATTTTATAGATGCGACCTTTAGGAAGACCCTTCAGCTGATTTGATAAAAAATTATCCAGTCGTTGACCTTCTTTTGACTCATCCACAGTCACCCATTGGACTTTCTTTTCCACTCACTTTCTCCATGATGCATTGCCGCAAGCGACAGGCGCTGTTATGCTCCAGTTTGCTTTGGGTTGAGTCAAGACTCCCTAAGGTTGCATGAGACCTCCGGGAGTTCCGGTGATGAAATAATCCCGCCCGATCTTGGCGGGCCAGCAAAGCTGGGACAAACACATATCAATGTGTCGGCAGAAAAGTCTGCAGTAACAAAGAAATTCCGGGCTCCCGGTTTACCGGTCGAGCCCCCTACAATGTGTCTTGTCGCTCAACGGATTAATGGTTGAGCCTTGGGTAGTATAGCTAGCCCTCTGAGATCGTGGCGATCAAACCATTAAGGTTGCCACTACATGAAGCGTATATTAATTAATGCCCTGCAGGCGGAAGAAATCCGTGTTGCCATGGTCGATGGTCAAAAACTCTACGACCTCGACATCGAATCCTCAGACCGAGAACAGAAAAAAGGCAATATCTATCGAGCGAAAATTTCGCGGATTGAGCCTAGTCTTGAAGCTGCCTTCATCGATTTCGGGAGTGAGCGTCACGGCTTTCTTCCGCTGAAAGAAATCTCACCTGAATATTTCTACAACACCCCAGCCGAAGGCGAACGCGCGAAAATCGAAAAGGTGCTGAAAGAAGGTCAGGAGCTGATCATTCAGGTCGAGAAAGAAGAGCGAGGCACGAAAGGCGCCGCTCTCACCACCTATATTTCTTTAGCTGGCCGTTATTTGGTTTTGATGCCTAATAACCCAGATGCCGGTGGAATCTCTCGCCGTATTGAAGGTGAGGATCGCACCGAACTCCGCGACAAGCTCGCCAATCTGACGATGACTCAAGGTGCAGGCGTGATCATTCGCACAGCCGGTGTTGGTCGAACCGTCGAAGAACTCCAATGGGACCTCGATTACTTAGACACCGCCTGGCAAGCCATTCGCAAAGCAGCACTATCCGGTGTCGCTCCATTTTTGATTTATCAAGAATCCAACGTCATCGTCCGCGCGATTCGTGACCATCTGCGTCAAGACATCGGTGAAGTCCTGGTTGACAGCGAAGAAGTGTTCGACAAAGTGAAAGATCTGATTCAGCAGGTGATGCCGTCCTTTGGTAACAAAGTCAAACTCTACCAAGACGAAACACCGATGTTTAATCGCTTCCAAATTGAAGGTCAGATCGAGTCTGCATTCCAGCGCGAAGTTCGCCTCCCATCGGGTGGCGCAATTGTGATTGACCCAACCGAAGCATTGGTATCGATCGACATCAACTCGGCCCGAGCAACCAAGGGTGGTGATATTGAAGAAACCGCCTTGCACACCAACCTAGAAGCGGCTGACGAGATTGCTCGCCAGTTGCGGTTACGCGATATGGGTGGCCTTGTTGTGATCGATTTCATTGATATGTCAGCCAACAAAAACCAAAAAGCGGTTGAGAATCGGCTGAAGGATGCTTTAAAACCTGATCGCGCTCGTGTTCAGATCGGCCGAATCTCGCGATTTGGTCTGTTGGAGATGAGTCGTCAACGATTGCGTCCATCGCTCGGTGAGACTAGCGGTGTGGTTTGCCCACGTTGTCATGGCCAGGGCAGCATTCGTGATGTGCAATCATTGGCGTTACAGATTCTTCGTTTACTTGAAGATGAGGCTGTCAAAGAAAGGACCGGTGAAGTCCGTGTTCAAGTCCCCGTTCCAGTCGGAACATTCTTGCTGAATGAAAAACGCCAGCAGCTTGAATCGATCCAGCGGCGCCATAAGGTGCGAGTGCTAGTCATCCCGAATCCGAACATGGAAACGCCAAATTACGATCTGCAACGCTTGCGTGACGATGACCCACAAGTGGCTAGCCTTGAACTGTCGATCGACATTCAAACAGCAACACCAGATCCAGAGCCAGAGCTGGTCCGTGCACGTCAAGCTGAAGTCCGTGAAAAAGCCTTGGTCACTGATATCAAGCCAAAAACACCGGCGCCAGAAAGCGCGCCTGAGCCAACACCAGTTGAGGCGAAAACAGACGACAGTATTGGTCGGAAGCAGCGCCCTGAAAGTGCACGCCGAAGACAACCAAAACCCAAATCGAAATCGCTGGTTAACCGCGTTCTCGGGTTTTTATTTGGTGAACCTGAAGGCCCGGCATCGCCCTCTCGCCAGGAGACAAACAATCGCCGTCGTCCTCAAAAGAAAGCAGAGAGAAATGACCGCAAAGAGCGGCCAGAAAGTGATCCAACTCAACGGCCAGAAAACAACCGTGGACCACAACAACAGGAAACAGAACGTTCAGCTGATGGATCCCAAGGCGGTCGCCGTCGTCGCAGACGTCGTAACAAAAATCGATCTGAAACACCGGAATCAGTTGAAACAACAACGCCAACATCGATAACCACACCAGAAGTGTCACCGGAACGTGAGGCTGAACTTAAGGCACACGAAGAAAATTTAAGTCCGCGTCCAAAGCGTGCACAGCGCAAGCAGCGTGGTGAAGAGGCGATTGCAAGCCAAGAAGCCAAGCTTGAGAACCATGCGACCACCTCTGGTGAAACCACCATCGATGACGCACCAGTGCTTAACGAAGGAATGATTGCTGATGCTGATAAGCCGAAACGGGCACGTCGAGGTCGTCGTGGATCACGCAAAACCAATGAAACGGTAGAAGCGATTGGCGCACCAACACCGACTGAAGTGACACCAGAGGTGACTCCTGAACCGACAAGCGATCCAACTCCGGAATCAACGCCTGAATCCCTTGTGGCTGCACCCGTTGCAGAGCCCCCCAGTGAGACAGCGAGCGATGAGCAACCGAAACCGTCACGTCGCGGCCGCGGTCGTCCCCGGAAAGCGGATATCGCTATTGAAGCGCCTGTCGCAGAGATCGATGTAGCGGCAGAGACAGCTTCCTCAGAGACGAAAGAAGTCGCCGTAGATACAGCGTCTGACGATTCTGATGCACCGAAAAAACCGGCGCGTCGAGGACGCAAACCGAAAGCGAAAGCAGAGCCTGAAAGTTCCGTGAGCGAGTCAGTCGCAAAACCGGCGACTGAAGTGACGGCCGAGAGCACTCCTCAACCGCCAGTTGAAACAGATATTGCGCTAAAAGTCACGACGGAAGCAGAGAACGGCACAGATAATGCAGCGCCGACAGCTACTCCTGAGCAACCCAAACGTGGCCGCGGTCGTGGGCGTCGTCGTGCTCCTGACGTCGCTGAGTCCGCTCCAGACTTGTCAGTCTCTGACCTCAAAGCACAATTGATGGAAGATGTGACCGAACCGACCAAAGCCGACTCCGCTGAACCGGAAAAGGCGAAGCGTCGCGGACGTGGACGTCCTCGAAAAGCAGTTGCAGCGAATCCAACGCAGGCAGAATCACCTCTGAGCGTGACAGAGGTTGAGTAATACCGAGTCTTAGGTGAGTTGGCCGACTTCTGTCGGCTCAACCGCCAAACTCAACCCAAAGGTGGCTTTAACCGATGATCGGATCAAGGCCACCAGCGCTCTGAGGTCGTTAGCCGTTCCCGACCCATCGTTGGTCAGGACCAGAGCCTGGCGTTTGTGAACAGAAAAGCCGCCAATTTGATGGCCTTTTAGCCCCAAATGATCAATAAGCCAGCCGGCTGCGATTTTCGTTTGGTCACCATCTGGATAGGTTGGCATCTCTGGGAATTGCGCTTTCAGACTATCTGCCACTGCAGTTCGAACCACAGGATTTTTGAAAAATGAACCAACGTTTGGCGTCTCATCCGGATCAGGCAGCTTCGCTTGCCGGATCGACATCACGGCTTTGGCAACATCCAAGGGGATCGATGCATTGAGACCCTGACGCTGCAACTCTTCTGCAATCGCTCCATACTCCACCCGAGGTTGAGGTCGAGTGGACAGTTTAAAGGTCACCGTCAGGACCAAAAAGCGATCAGGGGATTCTTTCAAAATCGAATGTCGATAGCCGAACGCAAGTTCGGATGCGACAAGCT
>OBNV01000040.1_pt1 | contig 11513 bp, 9 predicted proteins | sample 1498831 | NCBI WGS metagenome assembly OBNV01 (sample SAMEA3275640, study PRJEB22092) | marine metagenome | biome: ENVO:01000035; feature: ENVO:00002223; material: ENVO:00002042 | collected 2014-06-19T07:15:00+00 | depth 1 m | reverse complement strand
CAACTTGCCTTTTGCTGGGACCGTGACCCGTTGGCATTCTGTCAACTGCCACCGGTATCCCTCGGTCGCTGAGCACTCGTGTCTGGTCGCCTTATATGCTCGAGAGATTGCATCGCGAGTGTATCCCGACTTGTCTGCTGACGATCAAGTGTTGTTGTACGAATTGGCCTTGATGCATGATCTCTCCGAGGTTGTGACGGGAGACATGCCGTCTCCCATCAAGCGGCAGCTCAAACAAGTCTTCCCGCCGGGTGAGTCGCCGATCGATCAATTGGAAGCATCGATTTGTCCAGATGCTGCGGCCCGAGAGCATCAAGCCAAAACGACTCGACCACATATCTACAGTTGTATGAAGCTTGCAGACATCCTCGATGCGATGGTCGTGATTAAACAGGAAGGTAAGGGCCCAGTCGCTCTGCAGATTGAAAAGGAGCGTACAGAGGCTTTTGAGGCGCTTTTAGATTCGGCTCGGAAGTCATGCCCGGAAGGTGACTGGTCACGAGCACATGAGGTGAGAGAGGCTGTGATGAGCCTGACTCACGTGCAAATTGATGAAATCTGACACTTCAATCCATATTTTATCGCCACGTTTAGCCAATCAGATTGCTGCCGGAGAGGTGGTCGAACGCCCTGCGAGTGTGGTCAAAGAGTTAGTTGAAAATGCCTTAGATGCAGGATCGACACAGATCGATATTGATTGTGAATCTGGTGGGATTGGGCGCATTCGGATCCGCGACAATGGTGCGGGAATTCATGCGGATGAATTGCCCTTAGCATTATCCAGGCATGCGACGAGCAAAATCTTTGATCTTGATGATTTGGAAGCTGTCAGCACCTTAGGGTTTCGAGGTGAGGCTTTGGCCTCGATCGCCTCGGTGTCGCGATTGGATTTGATTTCAGCCATCGAGGGCGAGACGGGCTCGAAAGTCTCGGTTGAAGGCCGAGAAATGAAACCGTCGATTGAACCATCGGCGCATCCTCGAGGGACCACGGTCGATGTGCGCGATTTGTTTTTTAATACCCCAGCGCGACGGAAGTTTTTAAAGACCGAGAAAACTGAGTTTGGCCACATTGATACGGTCGTGAATCGCCAGGCATTGAGTCGATTTGACGTCGGTTTTCGATTGGTGCATCAGGGGCGTGTGACGCGACAGTTGCCACCTGCCTTGACTGAAAACAGTCAAATGGAGCGAGTCGCCACCTTGTTGGGTCGCGGTTTTATGGACGCGGCCTTGTCTGTTGACTCCAGCGCGATTGGTTTGTCTTTGAGAGGTTGGGCCTGTCGCGCCACCTTTAATCGAGCACAGGCTGATTGTCAGTATGTATTCGTCAATGGCCGGATCGTTCGGGATAAGTTGATTTCTCATGCCTTAAGACAAGCCTATCGCGACGTGCTGTTTCATGGCCGGCATCCTTGTTATTTATTGTATTTGGAGCTCGATCCGGCGCAAGTGGATGTGAATGTTCACCCCACCAAGCATGAAGTGAGATTCCGTGATTCACGTCTGATTTATGATTTTTTACTGCGTTCCGTGTCTCGGGTTTTGGCGGCAGATCGACCGGATCAAGTGCTTGGTCAGGAGCAGGAGAGTCAGTCTGGCGGTATGCAAGCCGAGACTCAGCAGATTCAGTCGGGGATTCGATTTCCAGAGTCTCGATCGATCCACAGTCTTGACGTGCTCTCACAACTGACAAGACCAGTTGAGACCGACCAGTCTCTAGACGATGCCTCTCAGGAAATCCCACCCTTGGGTTATGCGATTGCCCAGCTGCATGGCGTTTATATTCTCGCACAGGCCCGTGACGGGATGATTGTTGTTGATATGCATGCAGCCCATGAGCGAATCACCTATGAAGCGTTGAAGCGGGCTTTGGATGATCGAGGCTTGGTCAGTCAGCCTCTATTGATTCCGACCACGATGCATGTGAGTGAGCAGGAAGCTTCGTTGGTTGAAGAGGCGACCGAACTATTCGGTCAATTTGGATTGGGTGTGCAACGCGTGGGGCCTGAGACCGTTCGGATTGAACATGTCCCTGCTATCTTAAGACAGGCCAGTCATGAAGATTTGGTTCGTGATGTGTTGAGTGATTTAGCTGAAGTTGGAACCAGTGATCGGATTGGTGAAGCTCGCGATCATTTATTGGCGACCATGGCGTGTCATGGTTCAGTCAGGGCGAATCGTCAATTAACGTTGTCCGAGATGAATGCGTTGTTGAGAGACATTGAGCGGACCGAGCGGTCTGGTCAGTGTAATCATGGCCGTCCAACCTGGACGGCACTATCAATGCATGACTTAGATCGACTGTTTCTCAGAGGCCGCTAATCAGTTGCCAGTGGCAAGAATCCGAATGACACCCTTTGGCTTCGAGTTGACGTTCTGTATCAGTGATGTTGGTTGGCTGTAGAGAGTCGTTTCTGATCCGAAGCTGTCGACGACGACAGCGCGAACACGGATGAGACTACCGACGTGCGCCTGAGCAAGCGTCATACTGTTGCCATAAACATCTGGAATGGACACCCATGACCGACCGTTATCAGACATTTCCCAGGTCGAGCGAACGTTTGCGATTCCGTCATCATCCGACAGATTCGAGGTATCGATCTGTAGACGTTGGCCTTTTTTCGACTGACCAACAACCATGACTTCGCCTTCGACTGGATCATCAATGTTCTGAACCATATTGGTTGCGGGAGTCACCAGTGTTTCTGTTGTACCAAAACCGTCTAGATACGACACGATCGCGCGATAAGCAAAACCGACTTCCGCTTGGTTTAGGCGAAGCAATGCTGGGTTGACGGAGTTTGTTTGATACGGAGTCCAGCGTGCCGCATCGGATGAGCGTTCCCATTGATAGGTGAATTGGCCAACGCCGTCCTCATCGGAGATGCCCGAGACATCAATCTTAATGGTGTTGTCTTCGACAGAGGAACCACTGATGATCGGAAGTCCCTGAGGGAGATCGTTAGCATTTTGCACAGCACCGGTTGGCGCAGTCTCAATGACTTCAAGTGTTCCCTCGCCGTCGACATATTGAATGACAACCCGTAGCGAACTGCCGACATGGTTTTGCCGCGGTGTAAAGGATTGTGATACCGCACCGTCGATGGTCTGCCATCCGCCACTTGCAAGCTGGACTTGCCATTGCATCGTGAGATCGCCAAGCCCATCTTCGTCATATAAATTAGAGACATCGATCACCAGAGGTTGATCTTCCATCGGACCATTGCCGCCACGGCTACTTGCCTTGGCATCTGTTTTAACGCCGTCGGCTTGAGCGGTTTCAGAAGAACTTGATCGTGTACTGGTCGACGTTTGAGCAGCATTGCCCGCGGGCGCAACATTGGTTTCTGCACCCTGAGTTGATGTTTCTGGTTCCGCAACACGGGCAGCTTCGACTTGATCCGCTGCTATGGCAGCTGCGGCTGCAGCCCGTTCGGCCTGCTCTTTGGCACGCTGCGTGTAGTTAGCGTCAGCATAGATAGCGGTCGAGGCGCATCCAATCGCGATTGCGGTGACTTGAGCTGTCAGGCGCTTCAAATACATCTGTGTCCCTATGGTCTAGATGGTTTTTTGGAAGAATGTACAGAACAGGATCGGTTTGGGCAACGATTCCTGTAAGAGGCGGCGAGAAAATCTGAGTTTCTAATGATTTCAACGACCTGCTTAGGATTCTACCGCTTGGATGAAATTCGCGAACAAGAATGTGCAAAAATCTTCGCATGTGACACGATGCGCTGGCAGAAACCCAGGTCCGGTGCGGGTTTGCGCAGACTTTGATCAACGGGATCAGCTGACTATCGCTGACTTTCAAGCATGGCTTTTTCAGTAGCGTCAGGCAATGATCGGCAAATCGAGGTCGTTTATTAAACTTTAGTCTAATAAAGAGGTGCCTTTGTGAATATCGCTGTACTGGGATCTGGAACCATTGGGCAAAGCTGGTGTGCGCTATTTCTGGCTGCCGGCCATCGCGTGGTTGCTTACGATCCGAATCCAAGCATGCATCAGCAGATTTTGGATTCTATTTCCAGGGCGAAGTCAACGCTCGAGGCCTTGGGTTATGATGGCACTGGGTGTTCTGAGTACCTCGAATTTACAACCGATGCTCGAGAAGCGGTGAAGGGGTCCAGGTTTATCCAAGAAAATGCCCCTGAAGATCTGTCACTCAAGCATGCGTTGTATCAAGAGATTGAACCTGCTCTCGATTCTGACGCTGTTCTTTTGTCGTCAACCTCTGGATTGACTCTGAGTGAACTGCAAAATAGCTTGTCGAATCCGTCGCGGCTGGTGATTGCGCATCCTTTCAATCCACCTCACTTGATTCCATTGGTCGAAGTCTTGGGAAATGATCTGACGAGATCTGGATTGGTAGCTGAGGTTCTTCGGTTTTACGAGTCACTTGGCAAGGTGCCGATCGAGTTGAAAAAAAGCGTTCCAGGACATGTTGCCAATCGCTTACAAGCGGTGTTGTGGCAAGAAGTATTGCATCTTGCGAAAGAAGGTGTTGCCTCGCTTCCTGACATTGATAAGGCCATCGCTAACGGCCCCGGACTTCGTTGGGCCGTTTATGGTCCTCATCAATTATTTTCACTGGCGGCTGGAGATCAGGGTCTCCAGGGATTTATTCAGCATCTTGGTCCGTCATTCGAGAGTTGGTGGTCAAGCGCAGGACAGGTGACTTTTGATGAGGACACCAAGCGTTTGATCGAACGGCAATGTGTCGATCCCGCTGGGCCAGAGACAGAAGAAATGAAGCGGCGCAGAGATCAACTCATTTGCCAGATCTTATCGATAAAGAAGGCGACCTAAGGGGAGGGTGTTATTGAGTGCTTCATTGCATCTATTGGCCGCTATTTAAGTAGCGTAGGGCATCAACGATCATAATCGTCACACCAAGTCCGACCATGATGAAGATCGCATTCCTAACTTTTTTTGGAAAATCAGCGCCAACTGATGAGCTGGTTCGCTGAGGGTTTGGCGAGGGCTGTGTCATCGCCTCGCTTGACGCCTCGGTCCGATTAAATACCGCCCAGGCTTTGATCATTTGTTCCGCTTGGGCGCGATTATCAAAGAACACTGACGCGTCCTCAATGGTCAGTTGTACAGAGCCATCGTCGTGCTCTTTTCACTCGCAGTTTTTGGCGTCCTGCTGCCAGACGAGTTCTTTAACTTGCATGTGATCCATCCCATAAGAGTTGTTGATCCAGATGTTGAACCGACGCGACACCCATTCCAAAGCAGGCGATTCGAAGTTCATCCATAAATTGTTGCATTGTCGCGATCACGCATTCGGTCGATTCAGTCGCAGGTTTTAAGAATCGACCAGCAATGCCAACTGCCTTCGCCCCGAGACACAGAGCTTTGGCAACGTCGAGTCCATGACGCACGCCCCCAGACGCCCAACAGCATTGCTTTGGAAATGACGATTGCATCATCCGCAAGCATTCCACGGTGGTGTATCCCCATCCATCAAACAACCGTTGATCAGAGAGCCTCTGTTGAATCTCTACATTCATGGCGATCTCAATGTCGGCAAACCGCGTACCACCTCGCCCTGCCACATCCAGTACATCAACCCCAGCATCAATAAGGACTTTAGCAGAACCGACATCAAGACCAAAACCCACTTCTTTGGCAATGACTGGAACCGGACACCAGTCGCAGGTGGCTGCAATCCGTTCAATGACCCCAGTCCAGTTGGTGTCACCGGATGCCTGAAACACTTCCTGCATGGGATTGACGTGTAAAATGAGAGCATCTGCTTCAATCGGATCAAGAATGCGGCCGAGATCCTTCACATCGGATAAACCAAGCAGATTCACGGCTCCGAAATTTGCAAATAAGGGAGAGGATCCGATGGCATCGCGGATGGATCCATTCAGGCCGCCGGTATGGCCATCTTCAATGCCAACCCGTTGTGAGCCGACCCCCATGGCAATCCCCATTGCTTGACAGGCTTCGGCTAAACGTCGATTGATGGCTTCGGACTCAGTCGGCCCACCTGTCATCGAGCTGACAAAAAAAGGCGCAGCGACCGAATGGTCACACAGAGTTGCACTGAGATGAATTCGATCAAGATCGAGATTAGGAAGCGCACAATGCTTGAGTCTGATCTGATCAAAGCTGTTGATGTCTGTGGATTGAGATAACGCATGTTCGATATGACCGAGCTTGCGTGTGAGATTATTCATGATGTTTTCGACCAACCCACTCGAGGAGACACATATGAGGTACCGTCAGCGCCGCAAGACCGATGAACAGCACTTGATAGATAACGATATCCACCCGATCAGCATACCGTTCAACGTGCGATCCCGATACCGCGGCGATGGCAAGTGTGGCAATCGTGATGGTCAACATGACGATATAGGCGGTGAGACGCGTTTCTGGGCGCATCTGTCGAAATTCGGCGATCAGATGCCGCGGGCTATGAAACGCACAGAAATACACAACGAAATACCATAAAGGTTCCAGTGTCCAAGCGATACTTGCGAGGAGGATTAACTCGAGCTTCCGGATCCATGATAGACGTTGGAGATCGAATGCCAACAACAGAAGTCCTAACGCACCCGCCGCTTGTAACACGATCAATGGGAAGGCAGATGAGGCTCCAAAGACAAGAAATCCGAAGATTTCAGAGACTTGTTGGGCGTGCGTCCACGCGGGTAAGCCTAAGATGAAGGCCCCATAGCCAAATCCGCCGAGGCTGATTTTAGTTCGCCAATCTCGCCCAAAGTGCAGGCTTGAGATTAACAGGAATACGATGAGTGAAAGGACTGGGGCGAGGATCCAAAGTCCGACGACAGCAGCAACGATCCCGATGTAGAGAACCAAAAATTGGATGATTGATCGCCAGTCGTTGATGAGGCCATTGCGATACGCAACCACCGGATCGAGTGCGCCATGGGGCAAGCCCACCAGCGAAATGAAACAAGAAGCCAGAATCAGACTTAAATCCATTGATACTTCCCGATCAATGCACAAGTAAAGGGCTTCAGTGGAGCGCTCCATAGGATTCGGAAAACATCGCTCGGTGTCCGCATCATCATAAAGGCGGCGAACTGATCGGCTGTCATCCGTCTGGCGATCGTTAGAAGGATTTCGGGAATGGAGTCAGGTCGTTGATCAATCAGATTCAGAAACACGGTGTCTGCCCATTGGGTTGTGAGGGATGGATGATATCGCGTTGCTTGGTTGTTGGTGACTAAATCTCGCGCGATCGATTCACAAGCATAGCGAATTGTTCGGTAGCCGTAACCAGTTGCATCTCGGGTCATGCCACCACGGGCACCAATGGGGATTCCAAGATGGCTTCCTGTCGATCGAAAGCCCATCGGGATATGCGCGGACTCCGTGCGGATTGTTTGAAAGGGGTTCGTTGAAAATTCACCACTGAGATAGTCTCTGTTCATTGACTGCAGCGCGCTCAGATCTGCGAGTTTGGTTGTGAATTCGGTGTGTTCAATTAAGGCGCGGTTTGCCCCAAGCGGGAGGACGTACACAAACCGAATCCCTGAGTCTGTCGCTTCGATTCGATTCATCAGTCCGACGGCCTCAATCTGATGTGGCCTCTGGAATTCAACTTCTGTTCCAGAAAAGCTCTGGATCAGACGAAATGAAGAGGGCGCGATCGGTCGACTGTCAAACACATGTTCGGCTTTTGGGGTCGCGTCAATGACCTCTTTGACCTGATGTATCTGGGGATGGGAGGCAATCACCGCCTGACATTCGTCAAGGACGTGTTGCCCTGATCGTGTTCCATAACGGAATCTCTGACCTGTATGCGAAGTGGTGAGCTCTTCGGCACTGACTTGCCATTTGGATTGAGTGTATTCGGGATTTAAAAACGCATGCTCTTCATCGGTTAGCCAAAAACTGAAGGTTTTTTGAGCCAAACGCTCAGGCTCAGGTTCGGAAATCACAACTGAGCCGGGCAAAACCTGGCGTCTGGCGAGTGCCGACGCTAAAGACAGCCCACTCAGGCCCCCACCGACGATGTGTACCCAAGTATCCATGGGATTATGCCCAATGCACCCCTGGCCGGCGGTGGAGTCCCCGGTGCAGGCTTGAGTCATGAGCGCCTTGATAGACATGCAGACGTCGGCTGAAGAAGAAAGTCATCACTCCCTTGAACGCGATTAATAGTTTTTGGGTTTTGGACGTGAAGGCGCGTCCAGCCCAGATATCAAATCCTCGATCAGCGACAATCATTCCGATTTCTCGATAACTCAAAGCAGCCACTAAAATCGCGAGCCGCGGTTGGGTTGGTAAGAAACACAAACCAGAAATTCCAGACTCGTATCGAACGTCAGCTTCGGTGAGAAGGTAGTTGACCACATCGCGGATGCGGTCTGCATTGGCTCCTGTCGCGCCCGCCACTTCACTCGCGTTCATCGGACCAATCAAGGTTTCTGGCAAATAGACACGTCCATTTTCGGCATCTTCCAACACATCACGGCAAATATTCGTCAATTGCATGGCGACACCCAAGTCAACCGCATGATGCCTGGCGATGGGATTCGTGATTTCAAATAAATCACACATGAGCAAACCAACGGTTCCAGCCACTTGATAGCAGTAGCGCATCAATTCTGGTTCTGAATGGAGGCGCACAGAGCCTGTATCGGATAAGACACCATCGGTTAGTTCAACCAAGGTCTCTAAACAGATTGCAGGCTCAATGGATTTCGCAGCCTCGACGACCGGGTGTGATACATCTTCGTTAATCAGTGCCTGTTTGAGCACCAACAGATCATATTTTGCCTGTTCTTTGTCATCTGAAGTATCAGCAATATCATCGATTTGTCGGCAAATCGCATAGAGATTTGCCGCTGATTCGATGTGTTTCGCCGATAAAAATTGGCTCGCAAAGTGGAAGGTCGTTCCGTATTTTTTGAGTTGTTCCTTGCTCATCGTATTTCCTTAAGCCACTTCAGGTTGATGAGTGGCTTCTCTAACCAGTCGCTCAACGACTTTTGCTGACGAGATTACGCCAGGCATGCCGGCGCCTGGGTGCGTGCCGGCGCCTGCTAAAAATAAGTTATCAAAACCTTCTGCTTTGTTGTGGAAGCGGAACCAGGCCGATTGCGTGAATAAAGGCGCAATCGAAAATCCAGCGCCTTTGTATGATAAATAATCGTCAGAAAATTGGTCTGGAGTCATGGCAAACGGAGCCTGGATATGCTCCTTCAGGCCCGGAAGTATGGTTCGACCCAGCGCATCGATAATCCGTTCTCTGAGCTTGGGCTCCTCGACGGCCCAGTCGATTCCTGACCCTTGATGCGGGACGGGAGCAAGAACATAAAAACTATCATGTCCAGATGGTGCAAATGACGGATCGGTAGCGGTTGGCCGATGCAAATAGAGGGAGAAGTCGTCAGCGAGGATCTGGCGATGAAAAATATCATCTAACAATTCGCGATACCTCTGCCCCATCCAAATGGTGTGGTGGGCAATGTCTGGATATTGCGTATCAGTGCCGAAAAACAGCACATAAAGCCCCATCGATAACTTGCTGTAGTCCCGTTTCAGGCGAGTCGCAAAGGGGATTTGTTTCTGTGGTAAGAGCTCTCGGTACAGATACATTGGATCGCCATTGAACACGGTATAGTCAGCGGTAATCACGTCATTCGATTCGAGTTTGACCCCGGAGACTCGATTTTGGCTGGTGAGGATTTCAGAAACTGTGGCGCCAGTCTGAATGGTGATTCGTTGTCGAAGCATCAGTTGCTTTAATTGTGCAACCAGCGCGCCAGTACCGCCCATGGCGAAGAAAATACCATAGGCACGTTCCAGATAATGAATGAGTCCATAGATACTAGTGGTATCGAAGGGCGACCCTCCCACCAGGAGTGGCTGAATCGAAAACGCTTGTCGTAATTTATCGTTGGTTAGGTGTTGGCACACCATATCCCAAACCGATCGGTCACTGCGTAAACGAGCTAAGTGAGGGATTTGCTTTGCCATCGTTTTGATTTGATGAAACGGCTGGTGAGCCAATTCTGAAAAACCGACGTCAAACATGGCCTTCGAATGTTTCACCAAAGACTCATATCCTGCCCGATCTTTTGGCTCGATCCGCTCGATTTCCTGGAGAGTCTCTTCGAGAGTTCCACCATAATTAAATTGATCACCGTCAGGAAAAACAAAGCGATACCAGGGATTTAATTCCCTGAATTCGATGTGGTCAGCACGCTTTTCACCGAAGAGTTCAAATAACTCATCAAACAAGAAAGGGGCTGTGATAACGGTCGGTCCGGCATCGTGCTTGTAACCGTCGACTTCAATCACTTGAGCACGCCCGCCGATGTCATCAAGGCGCTCGATGACATGGACGTCAAGTCCTAGCGCCCTTAGACGAAGTGCACTAGCAATGCCTCCAAAGCCAGAGCCAATAACCAGTGCGCTGCCCGTCATGCAGCTGCCTTGAAGCTCGGATATTTCTGATGTAACGCTTGGATCAGGACTTCAAATGCTTGGATGCAGAAGTCAGGGAGCATTTTGACACTTTCCCGCGCATGATTGAGGTGCCACTCAAATCGCAATCGCAACACAGTTTCAGGGTCAGAGCCGTCGGTAATTTGATCAGCGAGAACCCAAAAGCCGTTCAGCCGGTGGTTGAAGTCATCGGCCTTATCGACGAGATCATCAGCTAACTGATAAGCGACCCCGATGGATGAAGCGCCCGCTAATACTCGGGTCACTTGATCATCTGTTCCCTCGCTCAACGCCAATACCATGGCAATTGGAAGACCGAGTAACGGGCCGCTTTTATGGCGGACGATTCGTTCGTAGTCGTCGAACGAGAGATGACTGTTCGGTGTCCATTGGCAATCGATGGTTTGACCGGCTGCCATTACGCTGATGCCGCGAGACAGCATGGTGATTAATCTGGGTAATTGTTGGATGTGTGGTTCTGGGAGTAGGGCAAGCTCTTCAAAGGCTGCGCCAATTAAATCATCCCCGAGACAAATCGCTGATGAGATACCTGCGACGGTCCAGACTGCCGCTTGGCCTCGCCGGGTAGAGTCCTCATCTTGCACGTCATCGTGAATCAGCGACGCCTGATGCAAAAGCTCAACCGAGGCGGCGATCGACAGTCGTGCTGGCGCTGACAGATTCTGGGAGTGTCCTGCCGCCAGCGCTAAGATCGCGCGAGTGCGTGAACCGCCAGATGACAGGTGGTCAATAAAAAGTTGATTGAGACTGACTTCGTCTTTGACTGGCTTGGATCCATATTGTCCAAGCCTATGCTCGAGCTCAATCAGATCGTTGTCTAATAGGCTGAAATCGAACGCTTGCATCATTATCCCTCACGTCATTCCATCCATGGTTTCTTGTTATCTCTTCCGTTTTCGATGCACTCGCCTCAGTGTGAATGCATGGAAAACGGAGCCCCTTTCGAGGCTCCATTTCGACTTAGGCTGCTGCTGGAGCAGACGCTTTGCTGGTTGATGTGGCTGCGTACCAAATCAACAGACCAAAGGCGATTTTGTTCACAACGTCAGCAAGGTT
>OBNV01000038.1_pt1 | contig 12090 bp, 11 predicted proteins | sample 1498831 | NCBI WGS metagenome assembly OBNV01 (sample SAMEA3275640, study PRJEB22092) | marine metagenome | biome: ENVO:01000035; feature: ENVO:00002223; material: ENVO:00002042 | collected 2014-06-19T07:15:00+00 | depth 1 m | reverse complement strand
GAAAAATATACAAATTTCACCGTCAATTTTATCTGCTGATTTTAGTCAATTAGGTACTGAAATTAAAAGATTAGAGGAAGGTGGAGCAGACATGATTCATGTGGATGTCATGGATGGTCATTTTGTTCCAAATTTAACTATCGGTCCTCCGGTTATTAAAGCTCTTAGAAAGCACTGCTCTTTAAAATTTGATGTACACTTGATGATTTCACCAGTGCATAAATACATAAAAGCATATGCAGACGCGGGAGCAGATATCATTACAATTCACCCAGAAGCCACTCAAAACTTAGAAGAATCGATTAAAATGATTAAAGATTTAAAAAAAAAAGTCGGAGTTTCACTTAATCCAGGGTCGAAAATTGAATTGATTACTGAATATTTAGATAAAATAGATTTGGTTTTAATCATGAGTGTTAATCCAGGTTTTGGAGGCCAAAAATTTATGCCAGAAGTCCTAGATAAAATTAAACAACTTAAAAAAATTCAACAAGAAAAAAATTTGAACTTTGATATTGAAATAGATGGTGGAATAAATTTTGAAAATTGCAAAATTGCTATTGATGCTGGAGCAAATATTCTTGTTTCAGGAACAACTGTATTCAAAAGTAATGATGGAGATATAAAAAAGAATATTGATTTATTAAAACTAAAATAAGTTAATGATTAATGCAAATTCCTTAGGCTTTTTTGGCCAATTTTATTTTGGTTTAAAAGATAATTTTAAAAAAATTTATCAAAATTCTAATTTTTACGAAAAAAAAATTTCGAAAACTTTTGATAACAATTTTCAATATAAGCCAAGTCCCTACCTTCTCTCATCAATTATAAAATATCAAAATAAAAAATACCGAATTGAAGATTTTGCTGTTGAGTCTATATGGCAAAACAAAATGAGCACAAAAGACTATGAAAAATTAAATAATTTTTTTTGGTTTTTCAGTCTTGATTTAAAATCCTCAAAAGAAACTACACAGTCAGTCATTAAAAATTGGGTAAATAAGAATGATAAATACAACAAAGATAGTTGGGAATTTGATTTAACTGCTAAAAGAATAATTGCATGGCTATCCAATCACCAACTCTCCTATCAAGATAGTGATAAAGAATATCGCTTAATGTTCGATCATATGGTTCAAAAACAAACTAATCATTTACTAAGTGAAATTGGATCCTCAAATACATTGGAAAATAAATTAATTGGTTGTTCTGCAATAATTTTAACTGGCTTAGCTTATAAAAATGAAAAAAACTATCTTGAAAGCGGATTGGGTATTTTAAAAAATATAATTAAATCCTCAATTGACAACCAGGGCTTTACAAAATCGAGAAATATTAAACAATTAATTTTTTATCTAAAATATTTTATCATTATAAGAGAGTGGTTCAAAGAATCTCAAAATGTCATTCCAGAATATATAGATGAAACAATATTTTATTTAGGGTCAAGCTATGCATTTATCTGGAAAAATATTGGTACCGACGTTTTCTTTAATGGTAATTATCATTCAGAAAATAAGGATTTTGATCAATACTTAAAAAGGTTTAGTTATACTTTTAAAAATGAAGTGAAAGAACTTGGTGGATACGCCATTCTGAAAAATAAAAAAATTATTTTAGCAATGGATGTGGGTTCAAGCCCAAGCAAAAACTTTTCTATAGATTATCAATACGGCGCCCTATCTTTTGAAATATTTTCAAATCAAAAAAGATTAATAACCAATGCAGGATATTTCTTGAACAAAAATAATAAACTAAATAAATTGTCTAAAAGCACTGCCCTTCATAGCACATTGATCGTCGAAGATTTTTCTTCATGCTCTTCCCAAAAAATGAATGATAATATTTTAGTAGAAAAAGGACTTAAGGTTTCAAAAAAGAATATTGTAAATGAAAAAAATTATTGGAAAATTTCTGGCTCACATGATGGATATTTACAAAGATTTGGAACAATTCATGAGAGAGAAATTGAATTTTATCCAGAACAAAATAAATTTATTGGATCTGATAAAATATTAAGAAAAAATCCTAATAAAGAGATAAAATTTGATATTAGATTTCATCTTGATCCAAATTCTAAAGTGATGAAAACTCAAGACAATAAATCTATACTCATTGAATTAGGAGATGAAGGTTGGAGATTCAGTTGTGATAAATTTGATATAAATATTGATAATAGCCTATATTTCGGTCATAAAAATTCATACAAAGATAATCAAAATATTTTTATTTCTGGAATGAACAAGGAAAATGAGCAAATTATAAAATGGGAAATAATTAAATTATAATGAAAATAAAAACAGCTCTGATTTCTGTTTCAGATAAAAGAAACCTAAAACCTCTTTTAAATGTACTAAAAAAAAATAAAGTAAAAATTATAAGTTCCGGTGGTACCTATAAAGAAATTAAAAAATTAAAATTTAGTTGTATTGAAGTCTCAAACTTTACCAATTCGCCAGAAATTTTAGAAGGTAGAGTTAAAACTCTTCACCCTAAAATTCACGCGGGAATTTTAAATAAAAGAGATAGTAAATTACACTTAAAAGACTTAAGAGTGAATAATTTTGAAAATATAGATTTGGTTATCGTAAATTTTTATCCGTTCGAGAACACGTTAAAAAATACTAACAATCATAGTAAAATAATTGAAAATATTGATGTTGGGGGCCCTACCATGGTCAGATCTGCTGCAAAAAATTACAAGGATGTAACAGTAATTACCTCATCAAAACAGTACGATGAATTAATAGATGAACTAAATAAATTTAAAGGATCTACATCTTTAGGATTTAGAGAGAAACTATCAAGAATTGCTTTTACTGAAACAGCTTATTACGATTCTGTAATTTCGGATTATTTTAATAAAATAACTAATACAAACTTTCCAATAAAAAGAGTCTTGCATGGAAATTTAATTAAAACACTCAGGTATGGTGAAAATCCTCATCAAGAAAGTGGAATTTATTCAAGAAAATCAGAAATGGATATCAAACAAATCCACGGAAAGCAGCTTAGTTATAATAATTATAATGATATTTTTGCAGCATTAACAATTTCAAAATCACTCCCAAAAAATTCTGGAACAGTAATTGTTAAGCATGCAAATCCGTGTGGAGTTTCAATTAAAAAAAACCACCTTGAAAGTTATAAATCTGCATTTACTTGTGACCCTGTCAGTGCTTTTGGAGGAATAGTTTCTTGCAATTTTAAAATAACAAAACTTTTAGCACTTGAATTAAGTAAGTTGTTTCTCGAAGTAATTGTGGCTAATAACTTTGACGCTAATGCTTTAAAAATATTAAAGAAGAAGAAAAATTTAAGATTAATAGATGCTTCAAATTACAAGGTTAATGATGGTTTAAAACATTTATCGGTTAATAACGAAATATTAATACAATCAGAGGATCTAAAAAAATTCACTACTAAAGATTTAAAAATTGTATCAAAACGAAAACCAACTTCAAAAGAAATGAAAAATCTAATTTTTGCATTTAATGTTTGCCGGTATGTAAAATCTAATGCGATTGTTCTTGCTGCAAATGAGACAACCGCTGGTATTGGCTCTGGACAACCAAGCAGATTAGATAGCTGCAAAATAGCAATAGATAAAATGAAAAAATTTACAAATACAAAGGAAAATTTGGTTGCAGCTTCAGATGCATTTTTTCCATTTGTTGATGGTATAGAAAAGCTAGTACAATCAGGAGTTCGAGCTGTGATTCAACCATCAGGATCAATCAGGGATAAAGAAATAATTAAATTTGCAAATGAAACTGATACAGTTTTAGTTTTTTCAAAAACTAGACACTTTAGGCATTAGTTATTTTATCTATTTTTGCAGCTAAAATAAAATCATTTTCAGAAAGACCCTTTATAGCATGAGTAGTAACTTTAATCTCAGCATAACCCCAACCAAAAGAGATATCTGGATGATGTCCTTCATTTTCAGATATTTTACCAACTTCATTTACGAAATCTTGGCTTTTCAAAAAATTTTCAAATTTAAATTTTTTTGACAAAAAAAATATTTCATCATCACCTTTTGTAATGTCCCATCCATCCACTTTTTTTTGGTATTTATGAATTTCAGATACATCAAAAGGCAAAACTCCACCTTCGCAGGGCATACATTTTTTATTTAATAAATCACTCATAATTCAAATTTGGAGCGGGCAAAGGGGGTCGAACCCTCGACCTTCTCGTTGGCAACGAGACGCTCTACCACTGAGCTATGCCCGCTTGTTAAAAAACTATTATAGATAGCGGTTTTTAGAAATGCAAGTATTAGTTAAATTAGTAAAATTTATCACCAACTGTGTCGTGAGTGTGTCGAGATTTTTTTAAAACTTTACATGAAAGTTTATGGTGGGGGCTAACGCCCCCACAAGCTAAATTTAGTTATTAATCTAAGCTATAAATTGTAACTGATTTCTCTAAGTCCTTTTCGTTAGCACTTATAAATAAGTTACGTTGTGGAATAGCAACTAAACCTTCTGGTCCAATACCTGTTGGTAATATAGTAACTAATTCTGGGTTTGTTAAATCATTTGCTTTATAAACACCGATAGCATTTGCTCTTTCAGCACCAACAAAGATATAACGTGTATCACCATACATTGCTACTTCAACTGACTCTGGTTCTACACCTTTTTTCTCTGCACGTTTTTCTGGCCAGTAACCTGCTGAAGCGAGTGCTCTTTCATATGACGAACCTGACTCGTATACCACCGAACCATTTTTATTAAAGATTGTCCATCCACGACTACCACCACGTTTTGCTTGACCCGGTGCTTCATGTTTATAGTCACCTTCATTTGCAGTTGCAAAATGATCATTGTCAATCCACTTAACTGCGTCTGGTTCTCTACGAACATTCTCAATGGTATCAACCATCTTTAGTTCACCATCTTTTTTATTGTCAACACCTTCTAATGTTACTAGTCCTGCATCAAACTCTGAAATTACTTTTCCACTTCGATCAATAACCGCCATCCAGTTATTCTCTTGGATAGTAACAACTATTTCACCTAAATTATTGATATCAACAAACTCAGGCTCTGGATCGTTAGGAGCAATAGTTGAAAAACCAACTAAGTCCGCTTTAGTAACACTGTTATCTGCTAAATTAACAATTGCCACAAAACCCCCAGGAAGTTGTGGAATTTTTTCATCGTTGATATCTTCGTTACGTTCATTTTCAATAGCTACTGCCACAAAAGTTCCATCTGGACTAACTGCAACTGAGTCTGGTTGTCCACCTAGTTCTATTTTTGTAACTTCTTTTCCTGAGTCAAGATCAACAATTAATAAGTGACCACTTGGCTCTACATAGTTTGGAGAAGTATTAATACCTACAAATGCTTGTCCATTTTTGATTGCAACACTAGTTGGTTCACCACCTAAATGCATGTGGCCTAATGGTTTCGGATTTGCTGGATCAGTAATATCAATCATGCCTAATGCGTTTGCAGGGCTATCGCTATATACCAGTTTCATGCCATCTGCTGTTGCCGCAATTATTTCTGCTGATGTTTCTTCTGCACTAGGGTTATTTGCTGGTGTTCCAAATTTCCCAATTTCTTTAAAGTCTGCATTTACTGTGCTAACAAATGCGGTTGAAGCCAGAAGGCCTGCTAAGATAATTTTTATCATTATATATTCCTTTTTGGTTTTCTAAAAATTATCAAAATAAGATGAAAAATTTGTAACAGTTTAATTACAATTATATTTTTTGCCACTCACCATAGTTTTTCTTTTCTGTGTCAAAGTGTGTCGTGAGTGTGTCAAGATTTACTAGACGTTGAGAAAGACTAAGATTAGCAAGGATAAAAAACCAAGGACTACCTCATTGGCAACGAGACGCTCTACCACTGAGCTATGCCCACTTAAATTTAAACTAGACGTTTTTTTTCATTCAATTAATACAAAATCATATTAAATGTGTTAAGATGTAATATTAAATGAAAAAAGTAGATCTTCCTGCACAGATACCTGTATTTCCACTAAGTAACTTTATAATCTTTCCAAAAGCAACGGTGCCATTAAACATTTTTGAACCACGTTACATTGATATGATTAATGACAGTATGAAATCAAGTAAAACTGTTGGTATGATACAGCCAAAAAGTTCAACAAGTGGAAATAATGTTCCCGAATTACACGAAGTCGGATGTTTAGGAAAAATAACAAGTTTTAAAGAGACTGAAGATGGACGTTATTTAATTGAATTAAAGGGCTTAATAAGATTTGAAAATATAAAGGAATTAAAAACTGAAAAAAAATACAGAATTTTAAATGTCAATTATGAAAACTTTATCCAAGATTTAAAAAGTGAAAAAGAGGATCTTAAATTTTCTGACCTTGATTTAATTTTTAAAGATTTGAAGTCATTATTTGAAAAAAGAGGTTTTATAATTAATTGGAAAGCATTAGAAAAACAAAGCCTTGATGAAACAATAAATGCACTAGCCATGGCATCTCCTTTCTCACTAGAAGAAAAACAAGTATTATTAGAGGCTAAAAATTTAGATATGAGAAAAAATAAAATCGCTGAAATTTTAAGTACATATACTTATGATATATACGATAATACAACTATCCAATAGACTAGAGTAAAGTTCCCCTATCAGCAATTTTTGTAAAGAATTTATTAATTTTATGATTCTTATTTAATAGTTGAACAGATTTACTCAAGAAACTGCTATTCGTTTTTCTCTCAAAATTAAAAAATTCATGAACCAGATCAATGCCATTAGAAAATATAAAATTTTTATGTTTTAATTTGCTTTCAAAATCATAATTTACAGAACTATCTATGTTTAAACCTAAGCTCTGTTTACTTATAATAATTTCTATAAGAATTTTAACATCACGGATAGTCATATTAAAACCTTGGCCAGCAAGAGGGTGAATTCTATGTAATAGATCACCAAAAGCCAATATATGGTCGTGGTAGTATGATCTTAAGCTCAAAGATTTTAGTTCAAAAGAATTAATTTTTTCAATTTTTAGAATTTTGTATTTTTGATTATACTTTTCAATCAAGTTATTAATATTTTCATTTTTTTTATTGTAAAAAGAATAAACTACAGATGTTTCTTTTTCAGAAATAGGTAAAAAAGCCAAGGGTCCCAATTTAGTGAAAATCTGAACTGCAATATCATTATCAATTTTTTCATGTTTTAAAATTGTTGTGTAAGCGAAACTGTTATATTTTTTTAAAATTTTTTTACTGAAATATTTTTTTGTAATTGGGCTAGTAAAATCTGTGTTAATAACAAGATTATAATTATCTAAAAAATCATAATTTTTTAAGGAATTAATTTTTTTAAAATATTTATCTTTAGATAGGCTTTTTTCTAAAACATCGAAAAGATTTTCATTTTTAATTATAGAAAAAAGCACATTTTTATTATTTTCGAAATTAATTAGTTTTTCTTTTCTTAAGTTATCTGAAAAAATTTCTATTTTTTTTAATTTCCAAGCTATTTTGTCTACATTAATTATTGCGTCATTGAAAAATTCAATGTTACTCTTAGAAATACCAATGGTTCTTGACTTATTTAATGAATTTATTTTTTTTTGTGCATAAAGATCCACATATATATTTTGGTTAACTAAAGCTTTTGCTAAAGTTAAACTTGATAAGCCAGCGCCTAGAATACAAACCCTCATATTATTTTTAATTTTAACAACAAAAATTAGATGATACAAAGTGATTAAATTGATTCATATATGGATATTAAAAAAACAGCCAATTTATTGCTTAATTTTGCTATAAAACGTCTAGCAGAAATTTTTGGTCTATTTATTTTTTTGTCAGGCACTTTGCTACTAATAGCTTTAATTACATATTCGCCTGAAGACCCTAACTTTATATTTCCTGATAACACAGAGATTAAAAATTTATTAGGCTTTCAGGGTAGCTTTATTTCAGATCTATTCTTTCAGTCAGTAGGCTTGATCTCTTATTTAATTTCTTTCACTCTTATTTTAACCGGTATTAACATAGTAAGACTTAAAGAGTTTTTTCTAGTTATTGAAAATATTTTTTTTACAATCATTTATTGTGTATTTGGAACACTTTTCTTTAGTTTCTTTTATTCTGATGCTTTTACACTTTATATAAATGGAAATGGTGGTTTTGTTGGGAATTATTTTAATCAAACATTTTTAAATTCTTTAGTTCAAATTCATGAAGCAAGCTCATTTTATGTTCTAATTTTTTTCACTTTTTTGTTATTTTTAATTAGTATCAATTTTAATCCATTTAAATTTTATAAATCGATTTTAAAAATTTATAATTTCTTTTTTAGAAAAAAAGAAAAAAACTATACTGACAAAAGTGAAGTTATAAGTGAATATATTCCCCAAGATGAAATAAAAAATCTTATTCAAGAAGACCTTCCATTTATAAAGGCTGAAAATAAAATTAATGAAAAAATAAAATTTAAACTTCCTAGTTTTGATTTATTAAAAGTCCCAACGAAAAAAGAGAGAGAAAACTCAAATCAAAATGAAACGCACAACTCAGAATTTCTAGAAAAAATTTTATTAGATTTTGGAGTTAACGGGAATATAAAAAAAGTAAGTCATGGTCCAGTTGTAACTCTTAATGAATTTGAGCCTGCTGCAGGTGTTAAAGTCTCTAAAATTATAAATTTATCAGATGATATAGCAAGGAACACAAGCTCAGAGTCTGCAAGAATTGCGACTATACCAGGAAGTAACACCATTGGAATAGAACTACCAAATAATGCAAGAGAGAACGTTTATCTAAGCGAAATATTGAACACAACTGATTTTAAGAAAAGAGAAATAAAATTACCAATTGCTCTTGGGAAAAGTATATCAGGTAAGCCTATTGTTGGAGATTTATTTTCTATGCCTCACCTACTGATTGCTGGAACTACTGGATCTGGAAAATCAGTTTGTATTAATACAATTATTTTATCTCTTCTTTATCGACACACGCCAGATAAATGTAAATTTATTTTAATTGACCCAAAAATGCTTGAACTTTCTACTTACGAAGGGATACCTCATTTATTATGTCCAGTAATAACAGAAGCCAAAAAAGCTGCATCTGTACTTGGTTGGGTGGTTAAAGAAATGGAAAGCAGATACAGGCTTATGACTAAAGAAGGTGTAAGAAATATAGATGGCTATAACGCTAAACATAAACTTCCAATGCCTTATATAGTTGTAGTAGTAGACGAAATGTCTGACTTAATGCTGGTAGCTGGTAAAGAAATTGAAAATTATATTCAAAAACTCTCTCAGATGGCAAGGGCGGCTGGTATTCATATTATTATGGCAACCCAAAGACCAAGTGTTGATGTAATTACAGGAACTATAAAAGCAAATTTTCCAACAAGAATATCTTTTCAAGTTACATCAAAAATTGATAGTAGAACAATTCTTGGAGAACAAGGAGCAGAACAATTGCTGGGTAAAGGAGACATGCTTTATATGTCTTCTGCTAATCGAATAGTCAGAATTCATGCACCTTTTGTTTCAGATAATGAGATAGAAAAAATTAACAATTTTTTAAGATCTCAAGCAGAACCAGATTATGTAGACGAAATATTAAATTTTGCAGATGAAAAGGAAATTGGGGACAGTGCTAATCAAGGTGATAAAGATGAACTTTACCAGCAAGCTTTGGAAATAATTAGATCAGAAGGTAAAGCCTCCACCTCGTTTTTACAGAGAAAACTTCAAATAGGGTACAATAGAGCTGCAAGAATTATTGATATGATGGAAGCAGATGGGATAGTTAGTAAGGCAAATCATGTTGGTAAAAGAGATGTTCTTTAATGATAAAATATATTATTACGTTTTTTTTTTTATTTTTCATTACAAATGGTAATACAAGTAATAAAGAAAAAATTATTGAAAATTTAAAGAATACCCAAAATCTTGATTTTAATTTCGAGCAGAATATAAATGGAAAAATTGAAAATGGAAATTGTACTATTCAATATCCAAAAAAAATATTTTGTGAATACGCTAAAAGCAATAACAAAATTTTAGTATCAAATGGTAAATCGTTAGTTATTAAAACTATTACGAGTTATTATCGATATCCACTCAATAAAACTCCTCTTAACTTTATTCTAGATAAAGATTTCTTAATTAATAAAATTAATGTTTTAGAAGAAAGAATTGTTGATGGATCTTTGATCAATTATACAATCAAAGAAAAAGATAGTGAAATTAATGTTTTTTTTAACAAAGAAACTTACGATTTGATTGGATGGCAAAATACAGATGTATATCAAAATTTTAATATTACTTTTTTATCCTCAATTCGAAAAAACAGAATAATCCCAAAAAATATATTTAAACTCCCAATTCAAAATTAAATATTAATGATTTCAGTTTTAAATACTTTCATGCCTCTCATCATATAATTATTTAAAGCATTCTTGTGATCTAAAGTACAAGTGTGAACCCAAACTCTACCGATTTTATTTTTAAAAGATATCTTAATTGCTTCTGATAATAAATATGATCCAAGTTTTTTATTATGATACTCCTCTAAAATACCTAAATAAGCTATTTCAACTTCTTTTTTTTCCTGATGATAAATTAACTCAAAGAAACCAACTAAATCATCTTTGCATTTTAAAACATAAGTATTAACATTTTCACTTGAAACATAATTTATCCACTGTTCTTCATTCCAAATTAACCTATCAACCCACTTATGTTTATTACCAATGTTTTTATAGAAAAATTTATTGAGCTGAAAGTTAATTGGATCTAACAATTTTAAAGAATAGTCTTTAGAAGGCTTAGATCCCTGATTTAGATCTTTAAGAGAAGTTATTTCTAAGTAATTTCTTTTTACTTCTTGTGTCACTCAACCATTTTTCCAACTGTTTCACCCCCAAAGAGATGAAAATGTAAGTGTGGAACCTCTTGACCCCCGTGTTCATTGATATTAGCTAAAGCTCTATAACCTTTGCCTACTTCTGTTGATATACCCAACTTTTTTGCAACAATATTTATACCTTTAAGCAAACCTACCATCTCTTCAGGTGATGCATTTAAACTAAAATCATCTAGATCAATATATTTTCCCTTGGGGATTACTAAAGCGTGAATTTTTTTTTGTGGATTAATGTCATGGAATGATAAAACAAAATCGTCCTCATAAATTTTTTTACAAGGTATCTCCCCTCTTAAAATTTTAGCAAAGATATTACTGTCATCGTAGGCCATTTTTTATTTTCTTCTATTACTCAATTCCTTCATAACGTCTTCAATTTTTATTCCATTTCTTTCAAGATACATAATTAAGTGATAAAGAACATCTGCAGCTTCGTGAATTTTATTTGTATCTTGTTCTACAGCTTCAATTAACTCATTAATTTCTTCTAAAACTTTTTCTTTTGCTAAAGATTTATCCTCAAGAAGTTTATTGGTATATGAGCCAACAACAGGACTACTTTTTCGTTCTCTAGCAAGGGTTACGAGATCTTCTAAAATTTTAAACATACTAAATCCTAACAGGTATGTCTTTTGAAGCCAAATATTGCTTAGCTTGATTAACTGAATAGGTGCCATAGTGAAATATAGATGCTGCTAAAACAGCACTAGCCCCTGATTTTATTCCATCTACCAAGTGATCTAAGGTTCCAACTCCACCAGATGCAATAACTGGAATATTTACCATAGAGGATATCTTTTGCATTAGCTCAATATCATAACCAGACTGGGTTCCGTCTTTATCCATAGAGGTAACTAATAGCTCTCCGGCTCCACATTTTTCCATCTTAGAAGCAAATTCCAGAGCATTTATGCCTGTTGAATTTCTTCCTCCATGAGTAAAAATTTCCCATCCACCATCTTTTCTCTTTGCATCAATTGCAACCACAATACATTGAGAACCAAACTTCCTAGAACTGTCTTCAACAACTTTTGCATTTTGAACTGCTGCAGTGTTAATTGATACTTTATCTGCTCCACAATTAAGTAATTTATTAATATCCTCAACACTCCTAACACCACCTCCGACAGTTAAAGGCACAAAACATTTCTTAGAAGTTTTATCTACAACATCATAGATTGTGTCTCTATTTT
>OBNV01000037.1_pt1 | contig 12266 bp, 10 predicted proteins | sample 1498831 | NCBI WGS metagenome assembly OBNV01 (sample SAMEA3275640, study PRJEB22092) | marine metagenome | biome: ENVO:01000035; feature: ENVO:00002223; material: ENVO:00002042 | collected 2014-06-19T07:15:00+00 | depth 1 m | reverse complement strand
TATGAGAGAGTAATTAAATATTATAGTGAAGATATTGAAAATAATTTAAAAAATAAAAATATTTTAATTTCTGCACATGGTAATTCCCTGAGGTCTCTATGCAAATATCTTTTTAAACTAGACAACAAAAAGATTTCTAAACTAGAGATACCAACAGGTAATCCATTGTTTATAGAATTTGATGGAGACAATAAGATATTAAATTGTGAGTACCTTGACTCTGAAAGAGCTAAAGATCTTTTAGTTTATTAAAAATATTTAAATCTGTTAAATGATAGAATTTTTGTTTACTTTCAAACCCATATAATTTTTTTTCATCTATTAATTTGTTCCAAATATTTAAAATAGAAAATTTACTTATAGTTTGATTAGCTAAGATTTTTTTATTTAAAATTTGACAACCAATATAAATAAAATCTAGGTTATCTTTTTTTGAGATTAAATTATTTGAAAGATTAAAATCTCCTGCTAAGCTTTGATCAAAACTTAAGTTTTTATTTACTAATAAAAGAATATTTTCTAATTTTTTTGAAAAATAAATTTCCTCCATTTTTATAATCTCATCTCTATATTGATTTGACCAAATTGTATCGGGATTAAAGACTATAAAATCATCTTCGTCAGACTTACTGGTCATATTTAATATACCACCTCCGGTATCTAGAATACTTTCACCATCCTCAACAATATGAATATCTAAATTAAAATTTTTATTTTTAATAAAACTTGAAATATGTTCTTTTAGATAGAAAGTGTTGATAAAAATTTTTTTTATACCCATTTCCTTAATCAAGTTTATACTTTTCTCAAGCATAGTGACTTCTTTTATTTCAAGCAGAGGTTTAGGTTTTGTTAAAGTAATTGGATTTAAACGTTTTCCAAAGCCAGCACATAAAATTAAAGCAGTATTTATTTTCACAATTTTATTTAACAAATTTAGGGAAATTGCGTTTTAGTATTAATTTTAAATTAACAAATTCCCTATTTTTTTTCATCCTATAGTTAATCATTTCCCAAGCATAAGGTATCATTTTTACGTATTTTTTTTTATTGTCTCTAAGTGCTAAACGAGTGAAAATTCCTATTATCTTTAAATTTCTTAACACAGATAAAATTTCAAAGTCATTTACAAATTTATTAATTTCAGTTTTTTTTAATTTCTTAAAGTAGTTATTTAAAATTTTATTTTTAAGTTTATTAGATGTTTCGAATCTAACATCATCAACAAGTGAAGCTAAATCATATGCTTTATTGCCAATTAATGCATCTTGGCTATCAATCACTGCAATATTATTTTTTACATACATTAAATTTGATACATGAAAATCTCTGTGAACAAAAGTATCGTTTTTTAAATTCAATTTGGATAGCAATTTTTTCACCTCATTTTCGTATCCTTTTTTAAATTTTCTAATCTGAAACTTATTTATTTTTGTAGGTGCATACCATTCCGAAAACAATTTTGCTTCGTTCAATAATATTTTATTATCATACTTCTGTACTTTATATTTCTGCCTATTAAGATTTACGACCTGTTTATCTTTAATTAATTGTAATCTGCTAAGAGTTTTTAAAATTTTTATAAAAAAAAACTCTTTATTAGTTTTATTGTGTTTCAAGACTTTGTACAAAGTATTATCTCCAAAATCTTCAACCTCTATATAGTTATTTTTATAATTTTGATTTATTAGCTTTGGTGCCAAAATTTTATTTTTATTTAATATTTTATTGACAGCATCATATATCAAAAGATTTTTAACTTTCTCCTTTTTAGCGTAAACCACAATTGAACGATTATTCTGGTTTCTATAAAATTTACGAAACGATGCGTCACCCTTAATTTCCTTTAACTCTTTAAAATTTAGCATATTACTAAAATAAATTTAAACCTTTTATCTCAACTGTTCTATTTTTTAGTTCATTTTTGTATGTAAACAATAAATCTATAGATTTTGCTTTATTATTATTTTTTATCAATTGAGGCCACTCAACTATAGTAATAATTTTTTCATTTTTTTCAAAAATATCTAGGTCTTTAATTTCTGAACTATTTTTTATCCTAAATAAATCGTAATGTTTAATTACAAAATTATTAGTTTCGTACTCATTCAGTAAATTGAACGTAGGGCTAGTAACCTCTGTAAGTTTTAGTTGCTCGTCAGTCTGAAATTTATTAATAAAATATTTTACAAATGTTGTCTTGCCTACACCCATCTCGCCATACAAAAATATATGTTCACCTCCTTTAAAATGTGAGGTTAATTTTTCTGCTAATTCTCTTGTGGACTTCTCTGAAGTGATATCAATTTTGCTATTTTTAATAGCGGTAGGCATCTGGTTTAAAAGGACCTTCTGTCCCTACACTTATATAATCCGCTTGATCTTTAGACAATTTAGTTAATTTAGCACCAACTTTTTTAAGATGTAAAGTAGCAACTTTTTCATCCAAATGTTTAGGCAACACATAAACTTTATTGTCATAATTTTGGTGATTATGCCAAAGTTCTATTTGTGCAATTACTTGATTAGTAAAAGATGCACTCATAACAAAACTAGGATGACCTGTTGCACAACCTAAATTTACCAATCTTCCCTCTGCTAATAAAATAATTCTCTTACCGCTAGTTAATTCAATTTCGTGAACTTGGGGTTTTACTTCAGTCCACTTATAATTTTTCAAAGCTTCAACCTGTATTTCATTGTCAAAGTGACCAATGTTACATAATATTGCTCTATCTTTCATGTCTCTCATGTGGTCTGCAGTTACAATATCTTTATTTCCTGTTGCGGTTACAACTATATCTGCTCTACTTATAGCTTCTTCCATTAAAACAACCTCGTAACCCTCCATTGCAGCTTGAAGAGCACAAATTGGATCTGCTTCAGTGACTAATACTCTTGCTCCACTTTGTCTCAAAGATGCAGCACTTCCTTTTCCAACATCTCCAAAGCCTGCTACAATTGCAATTTTACCTGACATCATAACATCAGTTGCTCGTCTTATGCCATCTACTAAACTTTCTCTACAACCATATAGGTTATCAAATTTTGATTTAGTTACAGAATCGTTGACATTAATTGCTGGCACTAAAAGAGATTTATCTTTTTCCATTTTGTTAAGTGCTTTAATTCCAGTGGTTGTTTCCTCTGAAACACCTTTAACATCTTTCATTAATTCCTTATATTCGTTATGCATAATGGCTGTTAAGTCACCTCCATCATCTAACAACATATTTGGTTTCCAATCAGATTTTCCAACAATAGTCTGCTTGATGCACCACAAGTATTCTTCTTCCGTCTCACCTTTCCATGCATAAACAGGAATACCTGCTTTAGCAATAGCAGCAGCCGCATGATCTTGAGTTGAAAAAATATTACAAGATGACCATCTTACTTCTGCTCCTAATTCAACAAGTGTTTCAATTAGTACAGCTGTCTGGATTGTCATGTGCAAACAACCAATAATTCTAGCACCTTTAAGTGGTTTTTCTTTAGAATATTCTTCTCTTAAAGCCATCAAACCTGGCATTTCGCTCTCTGCAATAGAAATTTCTTTTCTGCCAAAATCAGCTTGTGAAATATCTTTTACTTTATAATCTTCCATGGCAAGGTTTATAGCGTTAAGTTATATTTTATCAACATTAGATTAGATACTAGGAAATCTTATTTCAATCATTGCACCAAGTGTATCCATACGATTAGATGCTACAATTTCTCCATCGTGTAAATCTACTAGGTTTTTAACGATATTTAATCCTAGTCCTGAATGTTCACCAAATTTATCAGGTCGGTTGCTATAAAATCTATTAAATATTTTTGAAGTATCTTTTTCCTTAAATCCTTCTCCTTCATCAATTATTTTTACAGAAACTTTATTTTCCAAGGTATTTGAAACATTAATAAAAATACTAGAACCTTTTTTGCTAAAAGATATAGAATTATCTAATAAGTTAGCAATTATTTGTTCTATTCTATTTTCTATACCATTAATAAAATATTCTTCTTTTCCATCATTTTCATATTTTACATCAATATCTTTTTTAACTTTATGAATGTTGTTATAATCATCTACAACAGACTGTATAATTGGCTCAATATTTATCTTGTTCATTTTTTCTTTACTCAGAGCAACTTCATCTTTTAACATTTGTGAATAATCTGTAATTAATCTTTCAATACGTTGAACATCATGACTAAGAATGTCTATTAGTTTTAATCTTTGATTTTTATCATTTGTATCTTGTAAAATTTCTGAAGCACTCTTTAAAGATGCTAAAGGATTTCTGATTTCATGAACAAGATCTGTAGAAAAATTTTCAGCATGAGTAACCCTTTTTTGTAGTTCGTTTGTCATATCTTCAAGTGAATTTGAAAGAAGACCTAATTCATCATTTCTATTCTTCAAATTTTCAATATTTGACTTGGCCTGATTTTTTTCTTTAATAAGCTTTGTATAATTAACTAAATTTTGAATAGGTTTGATAAAATATCTACTTAGTACAAAAGAAAAAATTAAAATTACAAATCCAACAGATATAGCTGTTCTGATCACAAAAGCTTTTCTCTCATCTGTTGCAGTTTTAATATCATTGGCGATCTCTGTTATTGCCAAATACCCCACTTTTGATCCATCTCTTTCAACATCTTTTATGGTCGTTAATTTAAACTGATTAAAATTTTCCTGAATGAAAGTATATGGATTTCCAAATTTGTCTGATTTTGAATAATCTGTTAAAATATCTTTTAAAGATACTGACTTTTCTTGATCAATATTAATATTTTTTTCTTCAATATTTTGTTCATTTTTTTCTTCATTTAAACTTTCAAACTCAATTTCATCTATTCTTGTTGAGAATGATCTAGGATCAAGATCTAATGTATCTGTGTCTCCTATAAGATTTAAGTCGTTATCAAAAAAAATTACTCTATCTAAATTTTGAAATATAAATCTAGTAGAAAATAAAAATTTTCTTATATCCTCGGTGTCAAACTTTACATTTAATCTTGTAAGGTTATCAATTGTATTATCTATAATTTTGATATGATTTTCAGATTTTTTTTTTACTAGATTTGGCTGGATACTATTTAAGTAAACTATTGTAAATAATCCAATAATGGTAAAAATTACAAAATTAATGAATAGGAATTTTTTTAATATTGAAAGGGTTTTTAAGTATTTACTAAACATCAGCTAACATTCCATCTATATCCACTACCATATCTAGTTTCAATAGCTGAAAAATCAGGGTCTACTTTTTTAAATTTTTTACGAATTCTCTTAACGTGACTATCGATTGTTCTATCTTCTATATCGGTATCTTCCCTGTAGGCAATATCCATTAATTGCGCTCTTTCCTTAATTATGCCTGGCCTTTTTGCTAACTCTTTAACAATTAAGAATTCTGTTGTTGTTAGTTTATCTGGTAATGGTTTTCCATTCCATTCGCATTCAAGCTGAGATGGGTCTAATTTTAATCTTCCATGAGAAATTAAGCTTTTATTTTCCTCTAAAATATTTTTAGAATCTTTTTTTCTTAACTGAACTCTAATTCTTTCAATTAAAACTTTTATAGAAAAGCCTCCAGATTTTTTTACAAAATCATCTGCACCTAGTTTCAAACCTAAAAGCTCGTCAATTTCATCATCTTTGGATGTTAAAAAAATTACTGGTAAAGAGGTTTTTTTTCTAAGTTTTTTTAGTAATTCCTCTCCATCCATCTTTGGCATTTTAATATCAATAACTGCAAGATCAGGTGGCATTCTTGTTAGCCCAATTAACGCACTCTCTCCATCTATGTAAGTTTGAACTTTAAACCCTTCTTTCTCCAAAGCGATACTTAAGCTTGTAAGTATATTTCTATCATCATCGATTAGAGCTATTGTTTGTTTCTGCATATATTTAACTTAAAAATACTAAATTGGCCTAAATTGGGCAACGAGATTAAATTAATGAAGCATTCCCCAATTATCACCTACATTAACATCAACTGTTAAGGGGGTAGAAAATGAGTGAAAGTCACTTTGAGCTACACTTGTCATCTCATTTTTTATTATTTTGGTCATCAACTTTTCATCTTTTTTTGGAACTTCAAAGATTAATTCGTCGTGAATTTGTAGTAACATTTTTGGTTTTGTAATTTTACTTTCAGATAACTTTTTATCTAATCTTATCATGGCTAATCTCATTATCTCCGAGGCCGATCCTTGTATTGGGGCATTAATTGCAGCACGTTCTTGAAAATTTCTTACATTAAAATTTTTATCATTTATCCCATTAAAATGTGATCTTCTTCCAAAAATATTATTCACGTAACCACTTTTTCTACAAAATTTAATCGTATTATCCATATAGACTTTAATTTCTGGAAATTTTCCAAAGTATGAATTTAGAAATTCTTCAGCTTCATAGTTTGTTACATTAATTTGTTTTGCTAAACCATATTGAGAAATTCCATAAATTATTCCAAAATTGATAGCCTTGGCTTTTCTTCTGTGATCTTGATTTACTTTTTTGATATCGATATTAAATATTTGGCTAGCTGTTAAGGAATGAATGTCCTCATCATTTTTAAATGCCTTTTTTAACTCTTTAACATCAGCTAAATCAGCAAGAATTCTCATTTCAATTTGATTGTAATCTGCAGAAATTAATAAATGATCTTTTTTAGCCTTAAATGCTTTTCTTATATCTTTACCATCGTCAGATTTAATAGGAATATTTTGTAGATTAGGATCACTTGAAGCTAATCTTCCCGTTGTTGTAGCGGCTAACAAAAAGGAAGTGTGTACTCTTTTTGTTGTTGGATTTACGTGCTCAGGTAATGCATCTGAGTAAGTATTTTTTAATTTTGATAACTGTCTCCAGTCTAAGATTAATTTTGGAAATTTATTACCCTTAAAAGCTAAATCCTCTAAAACAGAGGCACTTGTTGCAAATCCACCTTTTTTTGTTCTTTTTAAACCTGCTATTTTAAGATCATTATAAATGATTTCACCTAATTGTTTGGGTGAACCGATGTTAAACTCTTTTTTTGAAATTTTAAATATGTCTTTTTCTAATTTTAGGATTTTTTTTTCAAATTTTTTAGAGAGAGATTGCAAAAACTTACTATCAATCTCAACACCTTCTATTTCCATAAATGCAAGAATTTTGATTAATGGCTTTTCAAAGATTTCATAAATATTAATCAGTTTTTCAGATTTTAGATTTTTAAGAAATTTCTTATAAAGTCTAAAAGTTATATCAGCATCCTCAGCTGCATAATCTTTTGCTTTATCAACTTCTACTTCACTAAAATTGATTTCTTTTTTTCCAGTACCCACCATTTCTTTAAAAGAGATCGTTTTATGTCCAAGATGTAACTCTGATAATGTATCCATATTATGTCTATTTTTACCTGCATCTAAAACATAAGACATCAACATTGTATCTTCCATAGCGGACAATGTTATGCCGTGTTTAAAAAAAACTATAAAATCAAATTTTATATTTTGACCAATTTTTTTAACACTTGGGTCCTCTAATAATTTTTTTAATTTTTTAATAACAATATCTTTTTTAATACATTTTGATGACTTGTGACCAATTGGAATATAGCAGGCCTTACCTATTTTTGGTGAAAGTGAGATTCCTACAAGCTCTGCTTGATGAGGATCTAGAGAGTTTGTTTCAGTATCAACGGCAACCTCTCCTAATTCTTCAGCCTCCTTGACCCACTCATCGATTTCATCTGGATTTGAGATTAAATGATAATTTTTATTATTAATTGGACTTTGCTTTTCTATACTTTTAATTTCTGGAGAAGAGCTTGTTACTGGCTCACCATATGCAGAAATAGCAGAACTTAATAATCTGTTAAATTCCATCTCTCTTAAAAACTTATATAATTTATCTTTATCGATACTTTTTAATTCAAACTCATTTAGCTCCCTTTTTATCGGCGATTTATGGTCTAAGGTTACAAGTTTTTTACTAATTAATGCTTTATCCTTATTTTCTAAGAGAGTTTCTCTTCTTTTGTTTTGTTTGATTTCATGAGCAGATTTCAATAATTTTTCTAAGGTGCCATATTTATTAATCAGCTCAGCAGCAGTTTTTACGCCAATTCCGGGCACACCTGGAACATTATCACTACTATCTCCCGCTAAAGACTGAACATCTATTACTTTTGAAGCATCAACACCAAATTTTTTAAAAACATCTTCTTCAGTTATAAATTTATTTTTCATTGGATCAAAAATACGAACGTTTTTTTGATATAATTGCATTAAATCTTTATCTGATGAAACAATTGTAACCCTCGCACCTTTTTTAAGTATTTGATCTACATAAGTTGCAATCAAATCATCTGCTTCATAATTAGGTAAATCTACAGAGGGTAAATTGAAAGCCAAAACAGACTTCCTAATGTATTCAAATTGAGGCGCTAAATCATCAGGTGCCTCAGATCTGTTCGCTTTATAGTCACTGTAAATTTCATTTCTGAATGTTTTCCTAGCTGAGTCAAAAATTACTGCAAAATGAGTTGGTTTTTGCAAATTCTGATCTGATTTTGAGTCCTCTAAAAGTTTAAAAAGCATACTACAAAAACCACTAACAGCTCCTGTTGGCAGCCCATCACTTTTTCTACTTAATGGTGGTAATGCGTAATAAGCTCTAAAGATATATCCTGAACCATCGATCAGATAAAAGTGATCAGTTTTTTGAATTTTACTCATTAGATTATGTAATTGTTTATACTCAATATAGTCTAAACTTTAATTTAATCTACTAATCACTAGATTATATTAACATTTAAGAGTATTATTCATTTCATGGAATTAACAAAAAGTCTTACACAACCTAAAGTAATTAAATCTTTGTTAGCTATATTGCTTGGCTCAATAGCTTTAACTATTTCTGCAAAAATAAAAATTCCTTTCTACCCAGTTCCTATGACTATGCAAACTTTTGTGGTCTTATTTTTAGGAATTAGCTTAGGTTATAAAGTTGGATTGGCTACTATTGGATTATATTTATTAGAGGGAATTGTAGGATTACCAGTATTTTCTAATTCTCCAGAAAAAGGTCTTGGACTTTTATATTTTACTGGTCCAACTATGGGGTATTTAATTGGATTTTTAATTGCTTGCTATTTAGCCTCTATGATTAAGTTTGAGGACAGTTATTTTGTTATATTGGGCAAACTGGTACTTGCAACCTCAACTATATATATTTTGGGATTATTGTGGTTAGGAACATTAATTGGATGGGACAAACCTATATTTGCATTAGGAGCTAAACCTTTTTTGTTAGCTGAAATATTCAAAATTAGCATTTTAGCCTTATTAGCTAAACAGATTGTAAAAATTCGAAAATTTATCTAGGGGATCTTTTCGAAAGAATTCTTTGCAGGGTTCTTCTATGCATTTTAAGTCTTCGTGCAGTTTCAGATACATTTCTATTGCAAAGTTCAAACACTCTGTGAATATGTTCCCATTTTACTCTATCAGCAGACATAGGATTTTCTGGAGGAGCTGCTTTTTTTGACGGATCTGCCAGTAAAGCTTTTTCTACATCCTCGGCATCAGCTGGCTTTGCAAGATAATCAATTGCACCTTCTTTAATAGCAGCTACTGCCGTTGGAATGTTTCCATATCCAGTTAGCATTATAATTCTGCTATCATTATTTGAGGTTTGAATTTCTTTTACCACTTCAAGACCATTTCCATCACCAAGCCTCAAATCTACTACAGCAAATCCAGGTTTTTTTGATTTTACAGCCTCTACTCCCTTTTGCACACTCTCTGCTTGAAAAACTTCAAAACCCTTTTTTTCCATTGCTCTTGCCAACCTTTCTCTAAAGGGATTGTCATCATCACATATTAATAGTGATTTATTCTCAAAATCACTCAGATTCTGAAGAGTAGTTTGTTCTTTCATGAACTATATATGGTAACTGAATTAAATTTTACAATATATGATTATTTGTCAATACTGTCCTGAATTATTTGCTTTACATTGGTGATCATTACTTTATACGCGACAAAATATTAAAGTTTTTAAAAAAAGCTTTTTTTTATTAAATTTTTTTTGGAGGCATTTAAAATGCAAAAATTTAAATCAGTTGTGGAACTTATAAATCAACTGAAACCTGAAAAACCAATATACTGTATCAGGAAGAACTCGATAGAATCAGCTGTAAAATATTTTTTGAAGAAATTTCCTGGGGATATTTTATATGCAGTAAAAACAAATCCTCATCCAGAAGTAATTAAAACTATAATAAGCTCAGGGATTGAGCAATTCGACGTTGCATCAATCGAGGAAATTAAAAGTATAAGAAATTTTAGTCGGAATGCAAAATGTTCATATATGCATACTGTAAAGAGCAGAGAAAGTATAAAAGAAGCATATTTTAACTATGGTGTAAAAACTTTTTCATTAGACACTAAAGATGAACTAATTAAAATTATAGAAAGTACAAATAGCGCAAAAGATTTAGAATTATTTGTAAGAGTAGCGGTTTCAAATGAACACGCTGAAATAGATTTATCTAAAAAGTTTGGAGCATTAACATCTGAAGCTGTTGGACTAACAAGATTAGCAAAACAACATGCAAAAAAAATTGGTTTAAGTTTTCATGTTGGTTCCCAATGTATGCATCCAATTTCTTATGCGAAAGGTATAAGTGAGATTGGAAATATAATAAAAAAAACAAAAATTATTCCTGACTACATTAATGTGGGAGGTGGATTTCCAACCATCTATCCTGATTTAATTCCTCAATCCCTAGACAGTTATTTTAATGAAATCAAAAAAAGTTTAGATAATTTAAAACTTGATAAGTTACCAAAAATAATTTGTGAACCTGGTAGAGCTTTAGTTGCAGAAAGTGGATCGACAATTGTAAAAGTTAATTTAAGAAAAAAACAAAAACTTTATATTAATGATGGGACCTATGGTACTCTTTTTGATGCTGGAACTCCTAATATTGTTTATCCTTCAAAAATGATTAAAGAAAATTCAAATAAAATTATTTCTAAAAAACTTACAGCTTTTGATTTCTTTGGACCAACATGTGATAGTATGGATTACATGAAGGGTCCTTTCTTGCTTCCAAATAATATTAAAGAGAATGATTATATAGAACTTGGTCAACTTGGAGCTTACGGATTAACTTTTAGGACACAGTTTAATGGATATTATTCAAATGAAATTTATGAGGTTGAAGATAAACCTTTAATGACGATGTACGATAAAGAGAGCAACAAAGCTAACATGGTTGCTTAATGTCAGACCAAAAAAACTTGGGACACAATAGTAAAAAAGATTTCTTAAAAAATCCAGTTGAACACATTGATATTACCTCTTTTGATGCAAGGAAAATAATCTCATCAATGGATAAAATGTCATTTGTATCTAGAGAAACAGCAAATGCAGCAAATATTTTTAATGAAATGTTGAAAGATAAAGAGTGTACAATTTTTCTTACTCTAGCTGGATCAACATCAGCTGCAGGATGTATGAGTATTTATAAGGATTTGGTTAAATATAATATGGTCGATGCCATTGTTGCAACTGGAGCTTCAATTGTAGATATGGATTTTTTTGAAGCACTAGGGTTTAAACATTACCAGGGCTCACAGTTTCAAGACGATACCGAGTTAAGAAATAACTATATTGATAGGATTTACGACACTTACATTGATGAGGAAGAGCTTCAAATGTGTGACAAAATTATATGTGAAATAGCAAATACTTTAGAACCAAAGAGTTACACATCCAGAGAATTTATCCATGAAATGGGAAAATATCTGAAAAAGAACTCAAAAAAGAAAGCTTCGTTAATTGAAACAGCATTTGATAATGATGTTCCAATTTTCTGCCCTGCTTTTACAGATTCAAGTGCAGGATTTGGTTTGGTGATGCACCAAGAAAAAAATCCGAAGAAACATATGACAATCGACTCTGTTAGAGAATTTAGAGAACTTACAGAAATAAAGATTAAATCCAAAGGCTCAGGGTTATTCATGATCGGTGGTGGGGTACCAAAAAACTTTATTCAAGATACAGTTATATGTGCAGAACTTTTAGGAAAAGATGTTGATATGCACAAGTATGCTGTTCAAATTACCGTTGCAGATAGTAGAGATGGAGCATGTAGTAGCTCTACTCTAAAAGAGGCAAGTTCATGGGGTAAAGTTGATATCACGAAAGAACAAATGGTTTTTGCAGAAGCTACAAGCGTTTTACCTCTAATAGCTAGTGATGCTTATCATAGAGG
>OBNV01000034.1_pt1 | contig 12593 bp, 7 predicted proteins | sample 1498831 | NCBI WGS metagenome assembly OBNV01 (sample SAMEA3275640, study PRJEB22092) | marine metagenome | biome: ENVO:01000035; feature: ENVO:00002223; material: ENVO:00002042 | collected 2014-06-19T07:15:00+00 | depth 1 m | reverse complement strand
CAAGTCACTCGGCTATTCCAACTCTTTCAGCGATATTTAATCGAGCGCCCCGATTGGTTGCTGCATTGGGATCAACATCGACCCTCGGCGCCTCAGATTGTCTGGCAGGCGAAACTCTGGCAACAGATCAGACCCCTGCTCCCAGACGCCCCTTATGCGTCGATGATCCATGCGATCAAAGAACCGGCATCCCAACGTTTGGCAACTGTCGGTCGTGTGATCGTCTTTAACCCAGATCGACTCTCATCGCTGGCACTTGAAGCACTCGAAGCCTGGACGCACAACACGCCCTGTTTCCTCTGCTTGCAATCACCCTCTCCCTCGCCATGGTTTACCCAAGGATCACTTGAGCTTCCAGAGACCCATCCCGTGCTTGCCGATCTTTGCCGTGAAAAGGCCAAGGTACTCTCCACTCTTGGTGACCGCGATGTGATCGAAGGCTTTGTCCACATCCAGCCAACCCACGGGCTATCTCAACTCAAACAGGCTCTGTTCGACAACCAACACCGACCGATAGCAATGGATTCGTCCGTGGCTCTGGTTGCAGCAACCAGTCCCACGCAAGAGGTCATCCGCCTGAAACACTGGATCACTCATTGGTTCAATGAACATCCTTCCCGAAGCCTTCGTGACCTTCATATTGTGACCCCCAATCCAGCGCTGTATGGACCCATTGTTCAGCGTGTTTTCCATCACTCTGATCTGCTAGAGCACTTGTCAACCGCACCCGATCCTCTCATCATTCAGCCACTGGAGGTGATTTCAATCCAGCTACTCTCTGACATGGCCAAATCTGGATTTAAAGCAGGCTTACTGTTTGCATTCCTGTGCGAACCCTCAGTGAAAGCATCACTGAAGTTGACTGACCACCATTTACGTCAGATCCAGCGCTGGCTGATTCAATCCGGTGCGCGGCGCGGACTCTCCGGTTACCGTCACACACTCATTGCTGCTAAACAGCGGCTACTGAGAGGCCTGATGGCCGATCCAGATGATCATTGGTCCTCAGACAGCACGCCCACGGAAGCCATTGAGCAAACCTACGCGTTAGACCGGCTGATCGCTGCGCTCACCTCTGTGGAATCCATCCTGACAGCTCCATCAGAACTGCCATTAGTTGAGGCTGTGCATTTGATCGAACGAGCGCTTCAGCGGTTAACGCTTGGACAGGTACTCAATCTCAACCTCGCTCCCTTGATCGAACAATGGACCAACCACACCGTCAGTCTCGGTGCAGTCTTTGAATGGTTGGCGCTGAAACAGTCCGTTGGCCTGTCTCGACCTCTTGCCCTCAATGATCAACTGTCAGTGACTGCACCACAAACCATACGAAGTATCACGACCCCTGCGGTTGCCATCCTGGGCGCCAATCATGATTCGTTTCCACCGGACAACCCCATCCATTTGTGGGATTTGATCGCACACATGCCTCAACCGGGTGATCTCATCGAATCCGACAAAGAACGACAAGTACTCGCCGACATCATCATGAATACCGAAGACGCCCTATGGATCAGTTGGATCGGGCGGCATCCAATCCTGCAAAGTCAAGAACTTCCCGGCCCCGGAGTTGTAACGTTGGTTGACTGCTTTCAACATTCAACCAACAACCCTGTCACCGAACTTCCAATGGGTCTTGGCTTACACCCGCACGCGATTGAGGTCTCACCCCATCAGTCGAGTGAGCCCGCCATCCGACACCACTGGACGGCTTCTGACTTTCTCGACACTGCCTCTCAGCCAGCGCGCGCATTTCTCGAACACAAAGGCATCCGCCTGCAACCTCCAGACCATCCAGATCTGAACCTTGAACCGCTCACCATCGATGCGCTCAACCAATTCAAAGTCCGAGATGCGCTGGTCAGCCAATCGCTCACTCGATCTGACATTCAGACTGTGATTCAGCAACACCCTGAACTACCTGATGAGATCGATTTCGCGGATGCATTGAGGAGTATCGCCCCTTCTGTCGTCATTGAAGCCCTCGATTTTGACGCGCAATGGATCGATCCGACCATTCTCTCCATCGATGATTTTACAATCTCAATCGATCAACTTCAGACGGTGGAAACGCCGCGCATTGTGATCGGTGATTCCGTGGATAGTATCCGCGGCCTCCGAGTGCTCTTGGAAGGTCTCTTGCTTTACGCAACCACACCCACTGACGAAAGCATGCGTTTGGTCACATTTAAAAATCGGGTCATTCCTTTCGGGCCGATCGACAGCACAACAGCAACGGACTTACTGGCCAGCTGGCTGCATCATATCGCGGATCACCACTCACCCTGTCCGCTGATCAGCCCACTTGCAATGAAAACCGCAAAACACCTCAACAAAGATCCAAATGCCATGGAATGGATTCAATGGAATGACCAAGCGTTGCGTTTTAAACCCGAGTATCAGCGCATCTGGATGCACGATTCAGACATCTCACACAAACATCACGCATTGGTCATGGAACTCGTCGTTCCATTAGTGAATTATCTAGGTCGATCCCGTGCAGCGCTTTAATCCAACATCCATCCCATCGTCGGGCAGACATTTAATCGAGGCCAGTGCCGGTACCGGTAAAACCTACGCATTGATGTCGATGCTCATCAAAGCCATTGCCATTGAAGGGCACCAACCAGACCATTGTCTTCTGATGACGTTCACCAGAGCTTCCACTCGAGAACTTCGCGCTCGCGTCCGTCAACGGCTCTTGGATGAAATCGATCAACTCAACCGCGGCGAGTCTGAGCTCCCGCGCTTATATCCCGATCATTCACTGCCAACTGGCCTGGAAAGGCTCCATCATGCCCTCCGTCAAATCGATACAATCGATATTCAAACTATCCATGGCTTTGCCATCCGCTTGGTGAATGACTTCGGACCGGCTGCTGGAATCCCAAGTTTTCCCGTGGAAACAGACACTGAACAAATTCGACAAGAAGTCATCATTGACTGCTACCGGTCACTTGCCAAGACGCACGGTCAGGGACTGATCCGGGAGCTCACAGGCGGACTTTCCAATCTGATGAGCCAGGCGGAGCTTGCTTGGAAACCCATTGATCAGATCAAACCTGAGGTCAAGGATTGCCCTGATCTTGAGGCCATTGCATCGGAATTTGCTCAAGCAAAAGCAGAAGCGCTCAATCAAATGGAATCGCTGAAAACACTGAAGGGACTTCAGCAAAAGACGCTCATCAATCATTGCGACATCATTGAACAAGCGACAAAACGCGCGCAAATTCCTGACACCACTTTGAAATATTTCCTGAGCCGTGAAAATGATCATCAGGGGACAGGTTTCGATCAGTGGGTTGCCTTACTCAAGCCGTTAGCAACCGAACAAGCCTTTCGATCGTATTGCTTACACCTTTTCAGAGAGGCCTATCGGCAACGGCTGTCAGAGCTTGGTATCACCGACAATGATCAGATCATTCGTGATGCGGCTTGGGTCGCCGAACACTTAGCGAGCGAGCGTCCTGAACACACCTTGATTTTAGTGGATGAATTTCAAGATACAGATCGTCACCAATGGTCGATGCTCGATCAACTGTATCCTGACACGCCAACGCGACTGATGATGATGGTCGGCGACCCCAAGCAAGCCATCTATCGTTTCCGCGGCGCGGATACAGCCTTTTATCATCAAGTGGTACGGAGTCTCCCTGAGACCTCACGATGGAACTTAGATACTGTCTACCGATCTACAGAGACATTAGTTGAGGGATTGAACTCGGTATTTGATTCAGCTCACCCAGTCGGTCAGTCACTCAGATACCGCCCCTTAACGTGTGGGCGAGCCGAGGACACGCCACCGCTTGTGTTGGACCATCACGAATTAACGGGTTTTCAATGGATTGAAGCGCTGACTCCAGAACGGGTGGTGCAGCTGAGTGCGTCGCTGTTATCGAAAGGACGCGCAGGGACCTGCCAAATCAATGGGCAACCCGTGTTGGAAAACGATCTCTGCATTTTAGTCCAAAGCCGAGCGACCGCGGCGAAAATTAAACACATTGGTGAACGCTACGGACTGCCCTTTCACTACCAAAACAAAGCCCGTGTGTTTACACACAGAATTTCCCGAGACATGGTTTCCATTTTAGAAGCCATCGCAAACCCTGATGACCTTGGAAAAGTCACATCAGCAGTCGCAACTCCGCTCATGGGATTCGAGCTCAATCATCCTGGGCTACTCATCGAACATCCGGCGTTTGTCGAATATCAAAGCGAATTATTTAACGCCAGAGACCGCTGGCTATCCGACGGGCCAGCAGCATCGATCGCACGCTTATTTGAGCGCTGTCAGACGGCAACGCGATTTCCAAACACCTTGGATGGCTTAGAAGATTGGAACCTGCTGATGCAGTGCCTCGAGATTTTTGGTGAAGACGGCAAAGGACTCAGTCCCATCGAAGCCGCGCACTGGTGGGCCAAGCAAGCGAGCAATACACAAGATGCCGATGATCGCACCAGTCAGCGATCACCAACCGAGTCTCAAGTGATTCGGATTAACACCATTCATGGCGCAAAAGGTCTGGAATATCCGGTGGTGATTTTAGCAGATAGCATCACCGCAAAGTCCCTGTCCAAACATGCTTGGGGGCTCGACTATTGCGACGCCGAAGGCTCCAAAATCGATCTCACTTCAGAGGCATTAGCGGCTGCGCAAAAGGATCAAGATGAAGACCTCAACCGATTGCTCTATGTCGCGTTGACTCGCGCTAAACAGACGGTGTTTCTCGGCATCCCTGACTCTGAAAATGCGGTATCCAAGCTTTTACACGGGAGAGATGTAGACGCGCTCGGTGTGCATCACTCAACCTTGACTGTTCCAAACGCTGACACATCACGGCAAGCATTCGTTCCACCCACTGAAAAGATCGCGAGGCTTCAACAACCCAAAATTCCGTCATGGTTTTTCAGAAGTTTTTCGACTCTCATCAAGCACGATGCTCATCTTGATAGCGCTCGCGGCGCTGACGATGAAGAGGTTGTGACGACAGAATTTGGACTCAATGCCGATTGGCACAAGCTTCCCGGTGGGACCGAGACCGGTCAATTTATTCATGACATCCTCGAATGGCACGCGCAAGCCCACCGTGAAAACACTGACATCGATCGCTTGATCAACAAACGTTGGCCCGCTCACCTTGATCTGTCCCATGCGCCGCTTGTCGGCCAGTGGATTCGCCAGATTCTATCGGTTGAACTGTATCCAGGCGTATCTTTGAACCAACTTGGAGTCAGCCAAAAACGCCCTGAACCTCAGTTCGAATTGCCACTCAAACCGGACTTGAGAGCGCAAACCTTATTCAATGCCTGTAGAGCCTTCTCTTGGTGGGAGCCACTTGAGCCTCCGATCGATCAGCCCATCGCCGGACATTTGATCGGATTTATCGACTTGGTCTTCGAGTACCAAGGTCGATTCCACATCATCGATTACAAAACCAATTATTTAGGCCCGAATGATAGCTCCTACGGGGATGTGCAATTACAAGCCGCCATGCAACGGTCATTCTATCCCCTGCAGGCAGCGATCTATGGTCTGGCATTGCATCGCTGGCTCGGTAGCCGGTTGCCTGATTATGATCCGGACCGGCACTTAGGTGATGTCACTTACCTATTTTGTCGTGGGATTCACTCCAACAACGCTGGTCTCTGGCGACGCCCGCTAGAAACACCAGGGATTTTGGCTCTCGAGGAGCAATGCTTATGCACCCGATGACCACCAGTGACTTGTTCCTCTTGCTACAGCAACTCGGTTTACCCGCCGATTTGAAACCTGACTTGTCTCAATTGTTCGATGCCATCGATGCTGGGCATACCGCATTGCAACTCGATCGAGCGAGTGAAGAATCTTGGTCGCGTGCACTGAATCAGAAAGACCTGAGTCAATTACTCGCCGTCAATCACCAGTTCCTACAAATCCGCCGACATTGCGCCCAGGAAAAGCGAGTCGCTCTCGAGCTCAGACGGCGTGCGCTCACTCGGATAAACCCAGCCCCGATTGACCCTTTACACTTCATGCCCCATGCGGACTCCTCGCAGCAGGCAGCCATTGTTGGGGCTGCAGCGCGAACTCTCGCCATGGTGTCTGGCGGACCTGGAACGGGCAAGACAACCACTGCAGCTGCTATCGTTGCCGCAAAATTGAAGATTCTTGGGAAAACACCTCACATCTCCTTGGTCGCGCCAACAGGAAAAGCCGCCGTTCGATTGACCGAATCGTTTCAAGCGGCTTGCTCAAATATGGACCAAACCGACGCCCGACTCAACGACGTCGTGGCAACAACTATCCATCGACAATTGAATACACTGAGCGAATCACAGGTGGTTTTGATTGACGAAGCGTCGATGGTCTCGCTCGATCTGTTTGATCATCTGTTAAAAGCGCTGTCTCCAGATTCACACATCATTTTAATGGGTGACCCCAACCAGTTGGCGAGTGTTGAGGCCGGCAATATTCTCAAAACCATCAGTGACTCCGAGAGTCTCAGCTCGCATTGCTTCACACTCACCAATCGTCATCGAATCAAAGGGCAAGAGACTCTGGCAACCTTGCAAGATCTCTGTCTTGTGGGCGACTCCGTGGGGTTTCTTGAATGCATCCGCGAATCTGGTGTCTTTTGGGAGCCCAATCAGTCGACAGCCCGTTTAAAGACGTATCTGTTGCATGGACTCAAGCCCTATCTGGACCGTGTCAAAACAGCCCAGCAGCTCGAGGCACCAGCATTTCAATGTCTGACTGCGATTCACGAGGGAATTGGTGGCCGACGCTTTGTGAATCACTTGATTCAAGCCGAGTGCCAACAATTGGGTCTAAGAGGCGTTGGAGAGCGGCTTTTAGTGACAGAAAACCAACCTGCGCTCGGGGTCTTCAATGGCGACATCGGTGTCGTCGTTGATTCCAATGACACGCAGAATCCACGTGTGCGATTTGATACGCTCTCAACACCTCTCATGAGAAATCAACTCGGTTGGGTTGAGCCTGCCTGGGCAATCAGCATCCATCGTTCGCAAGGTTCTGAATATCAATCTGTTTTAGTCTGCCTTCCCGAACCGAGCTCGAATGGATCGCGCTTTCGACCCAGCCGCGAACTGCTCTATACCGCACTGACCCGAGCCAAACAATCGGTCGGCCTGTTTGCCAGCGAGCGGATGTTGCAGAGTGCGTTGCAACAGACGACCCAACGCGTCACATGCCTTGGGTACTTCTTGAACGAGTAATGACAGGGTAGACTCCCGTTCACACACCTCAACAATAAGGATCAGCCGTGGAGCTTGACGAACAGGATCCCAATCCAGAAGGCGAATTAATTTTGCGGGTGATCGCGCACCCAAGGTTTACTAACGCACTCGGCGATATCTATGCAGGCTGGTTGCTTGATCAAATGGATCAAGCGGCGGCGCAAATTGCAATGAAAGCCAGCGGAGGCCGATGCGCAACTGTCTCGCTCGATAACGTTGATTTCGTTGCCCCCGTCCCAGTGGGATCCGAAGTTTCCCTCTACGGAGAGCTTGAGGATATTGGTCGATCATCGATGCAAATTCGCATAGAAGTGTGGATCACCGAGCAAGGTGCTGAAAGTTACAAATCAACTGAAACGCGATTCGTCTTCGTGGCCATTGATGCAAACGGCCGTATTCGTCAAGTCCCTGGGCATCACTAGCCCAGCGGCACCAGCTTCGCATATTGAAGGACCAGCCATTTTTTAGACCCATCATCAAACCGCACCTGGACTTTCATTTGTGGCCCAGATCCTTCGAATGCAAGGATTGCTCCTTCTCCGAACAGGCCGTGATCAACCCGCGATCCAATCCCAAGACCTGTGTCTTCACTGAAGCCATCGTCATAATCCTGAAATCTTGGATGGCGATGAGGTCGATCAACTGGGCGCGCGCCAAACGATGATGAGACAAAGGGTCGGCTCACCTGGGTTTCCAACCGAACTTCTTCAATACACTCTTGGGGTATCTCCCGAATAAATCGACTCAACAATCCAAAGTGATCACGTCCATTCAGACGACGAGATTCCGCGTAGGTCACCACCAAATGCTGCATGGCGCGGGTAATGCCCACATAGGCAAGCCGCCGTTCCTCTTCGAGCCCACCGGCCGAATCCAGGCTCATCACATGCGGGAACAATTCTTCTTCTGCACCAACCAAAAAGACTCTTGGGAATTCAAGACCCTTGGCGGAATGCAGCGTCATCAGTTGCACCGCATCCGCATCTGGATCAGCCTGTGTCTCACCGGCGTCCAAGCTCGCTTGCGAGAGGAACTGCAATAACACTGAGCTGTCTTCATCTTCCGGTTCAAACGCACGACACGCGCTAACTAATTCATTTAAGTTATCGACGCGCGTCTGTCCGCGCTCACCTTTTTCTGAACCGTGATACGCAAGTAGTCCGGTGGTTTCGATCACATCGCGAGCAAGATCAGACAGCTCCAGATCAGTGGCTTTACGGTCTAGCTCATTGATCAAATCAATAAAGGCGACCACCGCTGTCTTCGCTCGCCCGCTCAAGCTTTTGCCGTGAGCCAATCGTAGCGCAGCATCCCACAATCCCTGGCCTTCATCACGGGCAGTCTCTCGGATGTGTTCGACGGTGCGCTCACCAATGCCTCTTGGTGGAACGTTAATGATTCGCTCGAATGCGGTGTCATCAAAACGATTTTGAATCAGCCGAAGGTACATCAATGCATTTTTGATCTCGAGGCGCTCATAGAATCGCTGGCCTCCGTAAATGCGATATGGAATACCCGCGCGTAATAATGCATCTTCCAACACACGAGATTGTGCGTTGGAGCGATACAAAATGGCTTGTTCGCCATACAGACCACCCTGATCGACATGCTGACTCATTCGATTCGCAACAAAGCGAGCTTCGTCTTGCTCATTAAACGCTGCATACAATTGGATCGGAGTCCCTGCGCCTTGCTCTGTCCACAATTCTTTCCCAAGACGGCCTGTATTGTTGGAAATCACCGCGTTTGCTGCTTTCAAAATCACGTCAGTCGACCGATAGTTCTGTTCTAACCGGATCGTCGTGACAGGTGCGAAGTCCGTCTCATAACGATGAATGTTTTCAATACGAGCACCACGCCATGCATAGATCGACTGATCGTCGTCGCCGACGGCCATGACGTGCGTCTTTGGTCCAGCCAATAAGCGCATCCACGCATATTGAATGGTATTGGTATCTTGAAATTCGTCGATCAATAAATGTCTGAAACGGTCTTGATAATGGTTTAAAAGCTCTGATTTGTTTTGAAGTGTTTCGAACGTCCTCAATAAAAGCTCGCCAAAATCAACCAAATTCTGTGCTCTGCACCGCGCCTCATACTCGGCATACAGCCGAATTAACATATCGTTGTAATAATCACGGCCAGCTTGTAGGTGATGTGGACGCTGTCCTTCATCTTTGCAGCTACTAATAAACCCGGCGACTGCCCGCGGCTTAAACTTCGCATCATCCAACTGCAAATCGGCAATGATCCGCTTCATCATCCGTTGCTGATCATCGGAATCTAAAATCAGAAATTGCTCAATCAAGCCGGCATCACGCCAATGCGCTCGTAAAAATCGATGCGCTAATCCATGAAAAGTGCCAACCCACATGGTGTGTAACGATCGGCCTAATGTCTGTTCCAGCCGTTCACGCATTTCACGCGCCGCTTTATTGGTAAAGGTCACCGCCATCAATGCATGTGGCGACAAACCTTGATCACGCATCAGATAAGCCATTCGCTCAACCAACACGCGGGTTTTTCCCGAGCCGGCACCGGCGATGACCAGCAAATGAGACTCAGGCGCAGTGACGGCCTGTTGTTGGGGAGAGTTTAATCGCATGCCTGCAGTGTAACGGGTTTTGAGTCATCTGCGCATCGCCAAAATCAACCGATGCACTGCATTTCAAGCAACAACTATCACGCGAAAACCATCATAGTAAAAATAAATCGAAGTTATTGACAAATACACTTGGAATTAAATTACACCCGTCCCCATACTTCACCTCGACACCGGTAATTCGGTGCCACATTACTGTGAAAAACGCATGACTCTATAAAGGAGAAACTGCATGCAATTAAAAGGTACAAAAACTGAAGAGAGCTTGAAGGCTGCCTTCGCTGGTGAGTCAAAAGCTAACCGTCGTTACCTCTACTTCGCAAACATGGCGGACATCGAAGGCGCTCCTGAAGTTGCTAACGTATTCCGTAACACTGCCGAAGGTGAGACTGGCCACGCACACGGCCACATGGAATACCTCATTCAGGGTGGTTCAGGTGATCCTGAAACTGGTCTGGCTGCTGGAAACGTTGCTGAAGCACTTGAGTCTGCTATTGCAGGTGAAACTCATGAGTACACAGACATGTATCCAGGCATGGCAAAGGCTGCACGTGAAGAAGGCTTCGACGAAATCGCTGATTGGTTCGAAACTCTTGCAAAAGCAGAGCGTAGTCACGCAAATAAATTCCAGAAAACTCTGGACGCGTACAAAGCAGAAGCTTAATTCGCACGAAAACCAGGGGTCCGTCCCTGGTTTTCATCCCCCATGGAGAAAAGAATGGCGACGGAAACGAAACGCGAAGGCAATTTAGAAGCGCCAACGCGCCACCCAATTGATTGGAAAAACCCCGAGTACTACGACGAAGAGAAACTCAACGCCGAGCTTGAGCGTGTCTTTGACATCTGCCACGGATGTCGACGCTGTCTGAGTTTGTGTAACTCGTTCCCAACGCTCTTCGATCTGATCGATGACAGCGAAACAATGGAAGTGGATGGTGTCGCTAAAGAAGACTACGTGAAAGTCGTGGACGAGTGCTATTTGTGCGACATGTGCTACATGGCGAAATGTCCTTACGTTCCACCGCATTCATTTAATGTTGATTTCCCCCATCTGATGCTGCAAGCCAAAGCCGTGAAGCATCAGAAAGACGGCATGCCAACGCGTGATAAAATCCTGTCCGATACCGATGGACTTGGAAAACTTGCCGGCATTCCAGTCATCACTGAAACGATTAATACCGTGAACCACTGGAAACCCGTGCGTAAAGCCGTCCAAAGCGTGCTTGGCGTCCACGAGAATGCTTGGCTGCCTGAGTTTGCGCCCAAGAAATTGCGTCAAATGATCAAGCAGTCCAAAGCCGTCGATGTGAAAGATGGTGGTCGCACCCCGGGCAAAGTCGCGATCTTTGCAACCTGCTACATCAATTACAACGAGCCAGGCATCGGTACCGATATGATCAAGGTGCTCGAACACAACAACATTCCTTGGGTAGTTGCTGAAAAGGAAGTCTGTTGTGGCATGCCGAAGTTAGAGCAAGGTGATTTGGAAGCCGTCGATCGACTCAAGCGAGTCAATATTCCACATCTGGCCAAACTCGCTCGTGAAGGCTATGCCATCTTGGCAGGAGTTCCCTCATGCACCCTGATGTTCAAGCAAGAGTTGCCGCTAATGTACCCAGATGATGAGGATGTCCAGACGGTGAAGGCCGCGTTCTGGGACCCCTTTGATTACTTTATTTCACGAATCAAAGATGGCCTGATGAGTACCGAGTTTAGACAAGGTCTTGGTCATGTGTCCTACCAGGCACCTTGTCATGGTCGTGTACAGAATATCGGAAAGAAAACCGAAGAATTTTTGAAGTTAATTCCAGACACAGAAGTGAAAACGACCGAGCGTTGCTCTGGCCACGCCGGAACTTATGGAGTGAAACAAGAATTCCATGAGACATCGATGAAAATCGGGAAGCCGGTCTTCAGAGCAATGAATGATCAAAACCCTGACTACATTTCCAGTGATTGTCCGCTTGGTGGACATCACATTTCCCAGGGTATCCGTGAAAATCACGGCAATGAGCCGGCCTTAGCGCACCCACTGTCTTTGGTCGCTAAAGCCTATGGACTAAATGAGGAGTCACTATGACAAAAATTGAACGTACCTCGCTGCTGTCGTTAGAAGAATATGCAAAGCAGCGACCCGAAATTCGGGCAGAAGCCATGCGCTTAAAACGAATTCGCAGTGTATTTGTTGGACCCAACATGACATTGCAATTCGAAAACGAAGCAACTATTCGTTATCAGATTCAGGAAATGCTTCGCATTGAAAAAACGTTTGAAGAAGAGGGAATCATGGATGAGCTTGAAGCCTACAATCCATTGATCCCTGACGGAACCAATCTGAAGTGCACACAGATGATTGAATTCCCAGACGAAGACGAGCGTAAAGTAAAACTCGCCGAGCTCGTCAACATTGAAAATAGAACCTACGTTCAGATCCAAGGATTTGATCGTGTCTATGCCATTGCTGATGAAGATCTCGAGCGTTCAAGTGCGGAGAAAACCAGTTCCGTTCATTTCTCCCGCTTTGAATTCACCGCTGAGATGATTGTTGCGATTAAAAAGGGTGCAGCCATTGCCATGGGCTCGGATCATCCCAACTACAATTATCGTGTGGACGAAATCGATCCTGAAACACAGGGTTCACTCATCGACGACTTTGCATGATCGATCACTCCTAGTAAATCGCCCGGCCATTGGCCGGGCTTTTTTTTGTTAGAAAAAAAAGGTGTACACTGCTCTAGGAGTAATTACTTAGGTG
>OBNV01000032.1_pt1 | contig 12850 bp, 13 predicted proteins | sample 1498831 | NCBI WGS metagenome assembly OBNV01 (sample SAMEA3275640, study PRJEB22092) | marine metagenome | biome: ENVO:01000035; feature: ENVO:00002223; material: ENVO:00002042 | collected 2014-06-19T07:15:00+00 | depth 1 m | reverse complement strand
CAACTTCGTTATGCACGGTACTTCGTATGCCTTCGCATCTTGTTCTGTGATTTTCATCCCAGGTAAGGCTCCTCATGTAGTCTGCGCCGGATCCGATGGATTTGAATTCTTGTACGGTTTCCCCTGGTCAGTTGGTTTTTGATGACGTTAATTACGAATTTATGGATGAAAACTCGACGCAGGTTGCTTAGACTCTGGATCCCGAAATTCGTTGAAACAACTCACCAAGGAGCGTAATCATGTACTCAAGCACATCAACAATCCGTGTGTACGATCCAGATCTCGCCGTAGCCATGGAGGCTGAGACAAAACGCCAAGAGGATCACATCGAGTTGATCGCTTCTGAAAACTACGCCAGTCCTCGCGTGCTAGAAGCTCAAGGTTCGGACTCGACAAATAAATACGCAGAGGGCTACCCAGGAAAGCGCTATTACGGCGGATGTGAGTTTGTCGATGTTGTCGAACAGCTGGCAATCGATCGTGCAAAGGCGCTGTTTGGTGCAGCCTATGCAAACGTGCAGCCACATGCCGGATCGCAGGCAAATGCGGCGGCCTACCTGGCGCTGCTAAATGCCGGCGATACAATTCTCGGGATGTCCTTAGCCGACGGCGGTCACCTGACACACGGTGCGTCTGTGAATTTCTCAGGGAAGATGTATCACGCGATTCAGTATGGCATCGACGCTGACGGTTATATGGACTACAACCAAATTTCCGATCTTGCAGAGGCGCATCGGCCGAAACTGATTTTGGGTGGTTTCTCAGCCTATTCGCGAGTCGTCGATTGGGCCAAGATGCGTGAAATCGCAGATAATGTTGGCGCTTACTTCCTTGTCGATATGGCGCACATCGCTGGGCTTGTCGCAGCCGGTGTGTATCCGTCGCCGATTCCGCATGCGCATGTGGTGACCACTACCACGCATAAAACATTACGCGGTCCTCGTTCGGGTTTGATTCTTTCGGGCCAAGACGATGAAACGTTACACAAGAAACTGAACTCTGCTGTGTTTCCTGGAATGCAGGGTGGGCCGTTGATGCATGCAATCGCCGGTAAAGCCGTCGCGTTTAAAGAAGCGATGGAACCCGAATTCAAGACCTATCAAGAGCAGGTTGTGAAAAATGCGCAGGTGATGGCATCAGTCTTTATTGATCGTGGCTACAAAATTGTCTCAGGCGGTACCGACAACCATCTCATGTTGGTTGATCTGGTCGCTCAGGGAATTACTGGTAAAGCCGCTGATGCAGCACTTGGCGAGTCACATATCACCGTCAACAAGAATGCGGTCCCAAATGACCCGCAATCACCCTTTGTCACGTCCGGTATTCGGATCGGCACACCTGCCGTGACCACCCGAGGCTTTGTTGAAAGTGATTGTCGCGATCTGGGCAATCTCATTTGCGATATCCTCGATCACCTTGATGATGAAGGGGTCAAAGGTCGCGTCCGCGAGCAGGTCAAGGCGATCTGTGATCGTCTTCCGGTGTACCGTTAAGCATCCGTTCAAGACGGGCGTCTTTTTGCGCCCAGATTGAATTCATCCATCCCCGGAATGCCTTGAGTTCAGCCAAGGTTTCTGGGGTTTTCTCAAGCCCCTCTGGCAGATCAATCGTTTCAACGTGAATCATGACTTTGGGGACCTGCCCTGAAAGAAGATGCCACACACTGAGAGTCGCGCCTGGATAAGCAAGGGTGATGTCGACGATTCCGTCAAGGCGATTTTGGAGGCAATCGAGCGCTAACTGTGGACCACCAACTTTGGGTTTGAGTAAGTGTTGATAGGGCGATCGGTTTTTGCGATGTTTTTCGGGCGTGAATCGAGTCCCTTCAGCGTAGTTCACCACCACACAAGCCTGATCAGGATTTCTGGAAAGAACATCATGAGCGTAGTCAAAATCTCGATTCTTGAGTTCAGGTCGACCCTTGATGTCTTCTTGGGTGTAACGTCGCATGATTGGAAAATCCAGTGCCCAGGCGCAGATGTTGATCACTGGCATGTAGACCAATTCCCACTTCATAAAAAAGCGGGGAAGTGTCGTTCCTTTCCCAAGGACGACCATCACCATCATGATGTCGATCCAACTCTGATGGTTGGCTAAGACCAGATAAGTCCCTTTTGGATTCAGTTTCTCTCCGCTAATGACCCATTGTATCGGGAGGGTGGTGAGGAGCCAACGCATGAGGTCGGCCCAAACGCCTGCGATCCCAGCGGCTAACCGATAACCCAAATGTTGAGTTTTCGAGAAAAGCTTCAACGGTGCGGCCAAGGTTATAAGCAATCCGCCAAAAAATGTTGCGACTGCGAGAAAAAAAAGACGTAATATCGAAAGCATGCGTTTAGCCAAAGTGTCATTGCGCGCATAGATTAGCGCGATTAGGCTTCGCGTTCCTTAATACATTGGAAGATTCATGTTTGACGCAGTCGTCGTAGAACCAGCACAACCGGCTGATAGTGCCGTGATTTGGCTTCATGGCTTAGGTGCTAGTGGCCATGATTTTGAGCCTGCCTTGCCGCTTTTGGGTCTTGAGAGTCAAACCACGCGTTTTATTTTTCCGCACGCACCAAATATTCCGGTGACGGTCAACGGTGGAATGGTAATGCCAGCTTGGTATGACATTCAGCACATGGATATTGATCGCACGATTGATGTGCCCGGGATTTCCCAATCAGCCGATCGAATTGACGCCATGATCCAACAGCAGATCGATGCAGGTGTTGATTCCCGTCGAATTCTGTTGGTTGGATTTAGCCAAGGTGGAGCAGTGGCGCTCTATGCTGGGATTCGGTCGCGATTACCGCTCGCTGGTATTTTGGCGCTTTCGACCTATTGGGTCGGTGATCAAGACCCTGGGTTATCGCCAGGCCGTGACCCTTCAGAACTACCGATCGAGATTCATCACGGGACATTGGATCCCGTGGTTCCTTATGTACTGGGAGAGCAAGCGCGTGACTCACTGTTAGCGCTTGGTTATCCGGTTACCTTTCAGGCCTTTGCCATGCCGCATAGCGTGATGCCTGAACAACTTCGGGCCATCGGACCATGGATGGCATTACGTTTGAACTCCGATTCCCCAACAAGGAGCAAGGAATGAAACAACCTGTACGCGTTGCTGTCACTGGTGCTGCCGGTGCAATTAGCTACACCATTTTATTTAAAATTGCAGCAGGAGAGCTGCTGGGTAAAGATCAGCCGGTGATTTTGCAATTGGTGGAGATTCCACCAGCAATGACTGCACTGAATGGTGTTGTTATGGAATTGATCGATTGTGCTTTTCCGCTGGTGGCTGGGGTTACAACGCATGATAACCCCGAGGCAGGTTTTCAAGATGCGGATGTCGTTTTCCTCATTGGAGCACGTCCACGTGGTCCAGGCATGGAGCGTGCCGACCTTTTGAAAGAGAATGCGAAAATCTTCTCAGTGCAGGGTAAGGCTCTGAATGATCATGCATCCAAGGACGTGCGGGTGTTAGTGGTTGGTAACCCAGCCAACACCAACGCACTGATTGCCAGTCGAAATGCCCCGAATTTGGATCCTCGTCAGTTCACTGCGATGACGCGATTGGACCACAATCGTGCAGTTGGCATTTTGGCCAATCACTTATCGGTGCAGCCGACAGATGTCGATCATGCCTATATTTGGGGGAATCACTCGCCAACCCAGTACCCGGATCTGCATCAAGCAACGGTGAAAGGTCAGCCGGCGTTGGATCAGATTGATCGCGCTTGGTATGAAAACGACTACATTCCAACGGTAGCGAAGCGTGGTGCGGCGATCATTGAAGCTCGTGGGGCGTCCTCAGCGGCGTCTGCAGCGCAAGCGGCGATTGACCATATGCACGATTGGATTCTTGGCTCGGATGGTCAAGTGGTCTCGATGGCGGTTCCGGCAGACGGCTCTTATGGCATTGCACCCGGTGTGATTTACTCCTATCCAGTGATCTGTGAAGGCGGCGACTATCGAGTGGTGCAGGGGATTGATGTCAGTGAATTTTCGCGCGGTAAAATGGACGCAACCAATGATGAATTGGTTGGTGAGCGTGACGCCATTGCGGATCTGCTCCCAAAGGAAACCGAAGCGAAACTCAACTCAGTCTCGCATCCTGTTGCATAATCGGTAACTATAAACGAAAGGGGGCGTCGCCCCCGGCCGTTTGGAGTTACTTATGAATACCCGGCGCGTCTGGTTTGCGTTTTTTATCGTTCTCGCTCTGACACTGAACTTCGGCTTCTTTGTGGGTGAGATCGATAATCCTTACCATCACAATCCTTACGAGTTTTTCTTCGCGTTGGTCGTGTCGTTAATCGCGACCGTCCTCAAAGTTGGTGATCGATCTCACCTGGGCGCAGTCCTTTTGGCGACTAGTTTGGTTGCTGATTTCCAACTGATTGCGGCTGCGGTGATTTGGGGGTATGCCTCCCAAGTGACAGGTGACGTCTCAGTGGCTGTCATGGCGAGTGTTGTGTCATTCGCCGGCGGCGCGATGCTTGCGAATCTGACCAGCGTGATTCTGTTAATTGCCGAGACAATCCAATTAAAACGCTGATGCCGTCTAATCATCGTGGTCGAACGCGGATCCGTGGTGTAGCTATGTGGCTGTTGCTTCTGGAGTTACGGACGCCGCTGATCACGTTAATTATCACCTATTCGATCAGCGTTCTGGGGCTCGTCTTAATCCCTGGGATGACCTCAGAAGGGACCGCTTATCATCTGTCCTTTCTCGATGCGTTCTACGTGGTGAGTTATACCGCAACGACCATTGGCTTTGGTGAAACTCCACACCCATTCACTAGTGAGCAGAAGCTTTGGATGCTGGTCGTGATGTATTCGACCGTGATTTCTTGGCTCTATGCCATCGGTTCGGTGTTGTCGGTGATTTCAGATCCGGCATTTCGGCGATTATGTGCGCACCAGCGTGTGGTGAATCGGATTACCTCACGGAAACTCCCGTTTTGGATCGTCTGTGGGTTTGGTGGAGCTGGCAGTCAGTTAATCCGTTTCCTTGATCAGTCAAATATCCGTTGTGTGATGATTGATTCCAATCAAGCGCGGGCTGATGTGGCTAAACTTTCTGATTTAACCTATGAGTTAGATATTTTGGTCGGTGATGTAGCTGAGCCACAAACCTTGGTCGATGCCGGGGTGCAGAGTGCACTCTGTCGCGGTGTTCTTGCGTTAACCGATCAGGATCAAGTCAATCTGACGGTCGCTACGAATACTCGAATCTTGGCCCCTCGGGTGCCGGTGTATGCGCGCTCTGGTACGGATGCCAACACGCGGAATTTACGCAGTTTTGATACTGAAGTTGTGATTGATCCGTTTCGTGTGGCCGCGCGGAGTGTGACGCAATTGATTCGTAAGCCTTGTGCGTTTGCGTTGTATCACGAGTTGGTGGATCCCGATCTTAATCACATTGACGTTGTCGAGATGCCGGCTGAGGGACATTGGGTGATTTGTGCTGATGGCCGGTTAGCAGACACAGTTGTGGAAGCCTTTCAACGTGACGAGATCCCATTTTGTTTGGTCAGCAATCAAGCCCCAAAAGACAAGAGTTCAGTGACTTGGGTTCAAGGCCTCGGTACAGAGACGAGAACGCTACGCGCGGCGGATATCGCTCATGCGGCTGGCATTTTGGCAGGGACCAATGACGATGGAGATAACCTGTCGATCCTGTTGACGGCCCAAGCGGAAAACACACAATTGATCACGATTGCTCGGCGGAATAAGCCAACCAGTGAGCCGGTCTTTGGGCATGGTCATTTTACCTATGTGTTGCGTGAGGGTCGAATGATTGCACAAGAAATGTACGCAAGAATTACGACCCCTGTGCTGCATCAGTTTCTCGGGCAGTTAGAAGTGATGCCGGAAGCCTTGGTTCAAGGAATTATTCAAAAGCTATACGCGCGATTGGGCGATCAGCGACCTGAGTTATCCCATTTTGACTTGGTGGTTGACTCACAAAATGCTCCAGGTGTGTTGCCGTTCTTTCACACGGCGAGGGCGCCAAAGCTCGGGGATTTGTTGATTGATCCGGGTTTTGGTTATCCCACGATGCCGCTGATTTGTTTGCTATTGGTTCGGCTCAATGGTGATTTGGTTCCATTCCCAGGCGATGGGTTGCTCTTAGCGGAAGGTGATCGGTTGCTCTTTTGGGGTGCGATGGGAAGTCATCATCGTCTTCAGTTTTTAGCCCAGCGTGAGGATTTGTTTGAGGCGGTATTAGCGGAAAGACACCGGGTCCATTCGCGGTGAAGGTGTCGCCATTAAAAAGCCCGCTAGCAATGAGCGGGCTTTTGGGTATCAAACACCAGTGTTAGAACTGTTCTTCTTCAGTCGACCCGGTGAGTGCTGTGACACTTGACTGGCCACCCTGGATCACAGTGGTGACGTCGTCGAAGTAGCCTGTCCCCACTTCTTGCTGGTGAGCAACGAAGGTGTATCCGCGCTCAGCTGCAGCAAACTCAGGCTCTTGAACCATTTCAACATAGTGCTTCATGCCTTCGCCACGCGCGTAGTTGTGCGCGAGTTCGAACATGTTGTGCCACATGTTGTGGATGCCAGCCAGAGTAATGAACTGATACTTGTAACCCATCGCTGAGAGCTCGGCCTGGAACTTCGCAATAGTCGCGTCGTCCAAGTTTTTCTTCCAGTTAAATGATGGCGAGCAGTTATATGCCAACAGCTGATCTGGATATTTCGCGTGGATGGCGTCGGCAAATTTCTTAGCTTCTTCAAGACAAGGAGTCGCCGTTTCACACCAAAGCATATCTGCGTAGGGAGCGTAAGCTAAGCCACGAGCGATCGCTTGATCGATACCAGCTTTCACACGGTAGAAGCCTTCAGCAGTGCGTTCGCCTTTACAGAACGGTTGGTCGTAAGGATCGCAATCCGACGTAAGAAGATCTGCAGCGTTGGCGTCTGTCCGCGCCAGAACAACAGTTGGTGTTCCTGCAACGTCCGCTGCTAAGCGTGCAGCGATTAATTTCTGAATGGCTTCCTGAGTCGGTACTAAGACCTTGCCGCCCATGTGACCACACTTCTTCACAGAAGCGAGTTGGTCTTCGAAGTGAACGCCCGCAGCGCCTGCTTCGATCATCGACTTCATCAGTTCGTAGGCGTTGAGAACGCCGCCGAAACCGGCTTCCGCATCAGCAACCACAGGTGCGAAGTAATCAATATAGTCTGCATCACCTGGATTTTTTCCAGCTTTCCACTGAATTTGGTCGGCCCGACGGAATGCATTGTTGATGCGTTGAACCACTGTTGGAACAGAGTTCACGGCATACAATGATTGATCTGGGTACATCGATAAACTGGAGTTATTATCGGCTGCGACTTGCCAACCTGATAAGTAAATCGCTTCGATACCAGCTTTGACCTGCTGCATTGCCTGACCTGCTGTCAGTGCGCCAAGGCAGTTGACATAGCCTTTTTTTGCGTCGCCGGTGACTAAATCCCACAATTTGCGAGCGCCAAGGTCTGCAAGTGTATTTGCTGGCTGAACACTTCCACGTAAGCGGACCACGTCTGCTGCGGAATAGGTTCGTTCAACCCCTTCCACCGTGGGTTTCCAGCCCAATCTTTCTCGATAGCAGCAATCTGCTGTTCGCGCGTCATTTCCATGAAATCACCCCCTCTGCATCAGGTGAAATGAATGTTCTTCGGTACGCGATGCCAAAGAACCCAAACATATATGCATCTGCACATTCCTCTGGGCATCAATCGTCCCGATTGACTTATGCGCCCGATTTTGAGGGTGTGTATACTCCGTCGACAGCGCATCCACTTCTATAATCCGTTAGCCTAAGTTCTTCCCTGAACATGGCAAACTAGCAATGAGTGTGCACTGCAATATAATACCGTTTAAACCAGTTGGTATTATCAGTGACCAAAAATATTAATTGAGTCATAAGGAGTGGCCTTGAACTGGCTTGTTACCGCATCAGGTTTCGGGATTGCGTTGGGCTTGATCGCCGCCATCGGTGCGCAGAATGCGCATGTTCTTCGGCAAGGGATTGCGGGTCGGCAGGTGGCGATCTCGGTCGCTGTTTGCATTCTCTGTGACACTGTCTTAATGGCTTCTGGTATTTATGGAATGGGTGCGATGATTGCGTTCTGGCCGCCTTTAGAATCAGTCACGAGGATTGGCGGTGCACTGTTCCTTTTCGTCTTCGGTGGACTGTGTTTTCGATCGGCGTTTCATCATCAATCACTCGGTGTGGAAGGTCGGGTCTTTGACGCGTTTTGGCCGGCCTTCTGGACCATTTTGGGCGTTACGCTTCTGAATCCTCACGTGTACTTGGATACGCTAATATTCGTAGGAGGGATTGGTGCCCAATACGGGCCAAACGACCAGCTCTCTTTTGCCGTGGGCGCGATCTCTGCCAGTTGGGTTTGGTTCATCGCGCTCGGCTACGGTGCAAGACTTTTAAGGCCCACCTTTGAAAACCCCAAAGCCTGGACTATCCTCGATATTGGAATTGGAGTCTTTATGTGGTCGATTGCGCTGACGTTGCTTCCGTAGCCTCGAGTTCTCGGTAGGCATTTCTCGAAAACATCATTGCACTGATAAAAATCGTTGCTGCAAGGCATGACTCAACGAGCCCAAAGAGCTCACGGCCTTCAGTCATCGCGTTCAACACGCCTGTGATGAAGAATAAACAGGACACGAAACTCAACCAAAGACTCGCTTTGATATCGCGTTGAAGAATCGGCCAGACGAATGCCACTAAGATCAGAGTCAGACCAATCGCCCCCACCACCGTCGCAGGTGGCGTCAGTAACCAAAGACCTGAGATTCGTAGGGCGATCAGGCCAATCAGTGAAAGACGCAAGTATCGGTAGAACAGGTGTTTGCGTTGACGGTATTTGTTGGTTTCAGACATGTTGACTCCATTTGGCGAGGCGCTGCCCTAATCGGTGCGCCATCGCTTCTTCATGCGGTCGAAGTGAGTCGGCGTCAAGGTGTGTTGGACCATAGGGTGTGCCGCCACCTTCCGTCATCGCCAATCCAGGATCCGAATATGGACAGCCCATCACCAGCATCCCGTGATGCAATAAGGGGGTCATCATCGACTGCAAAACCGCTTCATGACCGCCATGCAGCGAAGACGCCGAGGCAAAGACTGCAGCCGGCTTGTCAATCATCGCGCCGGACAACCACAGATCAGATGTGGTTTCTAGAAAGCCTTTTAACGACGCAGCCATGGTGCCAAAGCGTGATGGTGATCCCAATGCTAAGCCGTCGCACTCACGAAGATCGGTTTTCGTGGCATATAAATAGCCTTGTTCGCTTTCGAACTCATCGCCAGATGCCTCAGAAAATGCAGGACTGAAATTTGGAACGGTGCGTAATTTCGCCTCACCACCGGCGTCTTCAACGCCTTTTGCGATCGCTTCAGCAAGAGACGCAATGTGCCCATTACGACTATAGAACAGGACTAAGATCTGAGCCATTCAAGCGTCATCACAATGTTTACAATTTCACCCAGAGACACTCGAGAGGCTTCGGCTTCGGTCCGTTGTTTCAGTTCCACTTCTGAATCCTCAAGTGTTTTGGCGCTGACCACGATCCGCACCGGAATACCGATGAGATCCATATCAGCAAATCTTGGTCCTGGGCCCAGATGACGATCATCCAGTAACACATCGAGCCCTCGCTCCTGCAGTTCGCTCTGGATGCGCAGGGCTTCTTCATCGACTGCAGGGTTCTTGTTGCCACCAATCGGCACAATACACACATAAAAAGGTGCAAGCGATGGTGGCCAACAGATCCCCCGTTCGTCGTGTCGTTGTTCAATAGCAGCCGCGACGATCCGAGTAACCCCTATTCCGTAACAACCCATATAAACCGTCGCCTGCTTGCCGTTTTCGTCTAGCACAGTCGCATGCATTGCTTCAGAATATTTCTGGCCCAGTTGGAAGACATGACCAACTTCAATTCCTCGGCGGACCCGATAATGCCCCGACCCGTCGGCAGCAACATCACCATCGACTGCATTACGAAGATCTGCTGTTTCTGGTTCCGGGCAGTCACGACCCCAATTGATTCCGAAATAATGCCAGCCATCTTGATTGGCTCCAGCCCCAAAATCAGAACACATTGCTGCCTGGCGGTCTGCGATCACTGGAATCGAACACTTCACCGGACCGAGCGATCCCGGGCCTGCACCCATGATTGTCTGAATTTCAGTCTCGGTTGCAAACGTGAGTGGGCTGAGAACCATGGAATGATTTTCAGCTTTGACTTCGTTTAGCGTGTGATCTCCTCGGATGATGAGTGCGACAAAGTCTGCATCACAAACATCAGAGGCTCGAACGATCAGGGTCTTGACCGTCTTCTCAATGGCAAGATCAAAGTCCTGAACCAGAGCCTCGATGGTTTTCTGTGTTGGCGTTTCAACCCGGTGCATCTCAACGTTGGGTTCTGTGCGTGTTCCCGAGGCGACGCATTCCGCTTTTTCAATATTGGCGGCATAGTCAGAGCCATCTGAGAATACAATGTCATCCTCGCCAGAATCTGCTAACACATGGAACTCTTGTGATCCACTTCCACCAATCGCGCCTGAGTCGGCTAATACGGGGCGATAATCCAATCCGAATCGATCAAAAATCCGACAATAGGCGTCATACATTGCATGGTAACTGGCTTGCATTCCCTCTTCGTTGATATCAAACGAATAGGCATCTTTCATGATGAACTCTCGCGAACGCATGACACCGAACCGTGGACGGACCTCATCTCGGAATTTAGTCTGGATTTGATACAAATTCAGAGGAAGTTGTTTATAGGAATTGACTTCCCGGCGCACGATATCCGTGACCACTTCCTCATGCGTCGGGCCCAAACAAAAGTCTCGCTGGTGGCGATCTTGGAGTCTCAAAAGCTCCGGGCCAAATTCGCCCCAGCGACCAGACTCTTGCCAGAGTTCAGCCGGTTGAACTCCTGACATCAGTATCTCTTGAGCGCCAGCCCGATCCATTTCTTCCCGAACAATCCGCTCGACTTTTCTCAAAACGCGCAGACCCAAGGGTAACCATGTATAAAGTCCTGACGCTAACTGCCGGATCAATCCGGCACGCAGCATTAGTTTATGACTAATCACGACGGTATCGACCGGATCTTCTTTTAAAGTTGGCAGTAACAGCTGGGAGGTCCGCATAACGCATCCATTTGTAGTAATTTGCAAAGCGTGAAGTATAACGGGCTTCGGCCTTGAGGAGTGGAATGCGTCCAGTAGTTTGTTTGGATCGTGGTTTTTCGAGCGAATTTGAAACGGAATTTGGCTGGTATTCCAAAGGTTCTGTTCTAACAGTCTCGAGTGCTCACGAGGTCTCTGATGGACTTGCACATTTGGCAGCAGAAGCTCGTGCCGGAGCTTGGATTGTCCTTGCGCTGAATTATGAGGCCGGCTTTGCGTTAATGGATCTACCGCATCACGTAGCACAAAGGTCGTCAAGTCAATGTGATCTGAAAGCCTACATCTATCACGAACCCCCACAAGCTCTCAATTTGAACCATTCAGTTGCCACTCGCTTGCCTCGTTGGGAAACGCCAGATTTTGAGGCTTATGAGCGTGCTTTTCGGGCTGTCCAAGATGCGATTGTCGACGGGGTATGCTACCAAGTGAATCAAACGTTTCGTTTGCATGGCACTTCGACAGAAGCACCTTGGGACTTGTATCAGTTGCTGGCCAACAATCAGCCTGCTGACTTTGGTGGGTTTATCGATTTTGGCCATGATCAAGTGTTGTCTCGCTCCCCGGAACTGTTTCTGGAGAGACGTGGGCAGCATTTACGATCAGAGCCCATGAAAGGAACGGCCAGACGCGATCCGAATCCGATAATTGATCAGCAGATACTGGATGACTTGTTGGCGGACGCAAAAATGCAAGCTGAAAATCTGATGATTGTCGATCTGATCCGTAATGATCTCAGTCGTGTTTCCGAACCTCACTCGGTTCGAGTGTCTCGGTTATTCGAGCCGAGAACATTATCCTCGGTGCATCAAGTCTCCTCAGTGATTGAGTCGACATTGAGATCCGATGTCGATCCATGTGCGCTCATCAAAGCACTGTTTCCCTGCGGTTCAGTCGTTGGCGCTCCAAAGGCGAAAGCATTTGAGTTAATTCAGATACTTGAGTCTGACGCTCGCGGGATTTATACCGGAAGTCTTGGGTTAATGGAGCCAAGTGGAGATATGACGTTTTCGGTCGCCATCCGCACCATCGAACAACGCGGGGAACAGGTGGTTCTGGGGTTAGGCAGTGGTTTGGTGGCTGATTCTGAGCTAAAGGACGAGTGGGCTGAATGTTTGCTCAAAGGGCGCTTTGCAGGGGTGGCCTAGAGAGTAATCTCGCCATCCAATGCTTTGAATGGGGTGTGGTCATCGCAGGCTGAAAAATAACGATCAATATGTCGCCGCTCACTGGTGAGAAACTGCTCGATTGCCTGTTCGAATTCTGGATGTTGAATCCAATGAAGGCTCTGGGTTTTTACGGGCCTGAACCCTCTGGCAATTTTATGTTCACCCTGAGCGCCACCCATATCATCAAAACCCAAATTTTTATTACCTCACAGGATTCCAAGAAGCACATGCAGCACTTGTTTTACTTGGTACGCCGATGGATGTTGAAGGTACGTCTGTGCAAGAAATTCTCTTTGTTCGTGACCAAGACCCCTACTATGCACTTTGGGAAGGTGATATCAAAGGACCAGAGGCAACGCAAAAAGAATATGCAATTGATAAGGTGCTGAGCACCACCGAGTTTAAGTCCTTCTTGTCTTCTCTACAGGGGATAAATAACATCAATCATTTTCCATTTTTTGATGATGTTCGTGATCACCCGAGAAG
>OBNV01000027.1_pt1 | contig 13719 bp, 14 predicted proteins | sample 1498831 | NCBI WGS metagenome assembly OBNV01 (sample SAMEA3275640, study PRJEB22092) | marine metagenome | biome: ENVO:01000035; feature: ENVO:00002223; material: ENVO:00002042 | collected 2014-06-19T07:15:00+00 | depth 1 m | reverse complement strand
ACATCTAATCCAATCCTTTCAGCAACGCGCCACCGCCCGTCAAAACGATTCCACGCTCAGCAATATCCGAGGCCAATTCAGGCGGTGACTGCTCTAGGGCATTTTTCACGGCTGCCGTGATTTGCGCGAGTGGTTCAGACAGAGCTTCTTGAATCTGATTCGACTTTAAGGTCAGCTGCTTCGGAATTCCTTCAGCCAGATTACGACCGCGGACATCGATTTCGTGCTCATCTTGCATCAAGACCGCCGTGCCGATTTCGTGCTTAATTTTTTCCGCAGTCGAATCTCCAATCAAGGTACCAAAGCGGCGACGGACATAGCCGACAATGGCTTCATCAAAGCGGTCACCACCAATACGGACAGATTCTGAAAATACGATCCCGTTCAGGGAAATAATCGCGATTTCGGTGGTACCACCACCGACATCAACCACCATCGATCCACTGGCGTCATCGACAGGAAGATCCGCGCCCAACGCAGCAGCCATGGGTTCTTCGATCAAATAGACTTCGCGCGCACCTGCTCCAAGAGCCGACTCTTTGATCGCACGGCGCTCCACTTGAGTTGATTGTGCTGGAACACAAACAAGGACTCGCGGTGACGGGCGAATAATGGAGTTTTCATGCACTTTGCTAATAAACAGCTGCAACATCTTTTCAGTGACATGGAAGTCTGCAATCACCCCATCTTTCAGTGGTCGGATCGCGACAATATTCCCTGGCGTTCGACCCAGCATCCGCTTGGCTTCAATCCCGACGGCGGCAACAGACCGTTGAGTTCCAACGGTGCGGATTGCGACGACCGACGGCTCATCCAGTACAATTCCTTTCCCTTTGACGTAGATCAGCGTATTTGCTGTCCCCAAGTCGATCGAAATATCGTTCGAAAACAATCCGCGTATGGCTTTTAACATGCAAGCTGTATCCTGTTGGGCGTGCGCAATAAAACCGGGAGTTTAGCTGACCCGCTCTCTATACTGAAGCCTTATGCTAGCATGCGCGATTCCAAATATGATTTTCAATGACGGAGAAACCTATGTCGCTGACGAGCGATGACGTCAAACGCGTCGCCAAATTGGCCCGCTTGGGGCTCACTCAAGCAGAAACCAACGAGACATTGACACAGTTAAATTCAATCCTTGGACTAGTTGACCAAATGCAGCAAACCAACACCGATGGAGTCGCTCCTCTGGCACACCCGCTTGAGTTGACGCAAACACTCCGCGCCGACCAGATCACTGAAACCAATCACCGTGAAAAATACCAATCTGTAGCTCCTCAGGCGGAGGCTGGGCTGTATTTAGTCCCGAGGGTTGTTGAATGAGTCAGATTACAGACCTTACGTTGGCCCAGTTAAAGCAAGCACTTGACGACGGTGATCTGTCAAGCGTCGAAATTACCACCGCTTTCTTAGACCGCATTGACTCACTCAATCCAGAGCTAAATGCATTTATCACCATCACTTATGAGGATGCGCGCAAAGCAGCGGCTGACGCTGACGTGGCCAGAGCCAAGGGCAAAGCATCTGCCTTCGCGGGCCTTCCCATCGCTCATAAAGATCTGTTTTGTACCGATGGCACACGGACCACTTGCGGCTCAAAAATGCTGGCTGACTTTGCCGCGCCCTACGATGCGCATGTGGTCAGTCGTTGTCAGCAAGCTGGGCTGATCTCCCTTGGTAAACTCAATATGGATGAGTTTGCGATGGGCTCGTCAAACGAAAACTCATTTTTTGGGGCAGTCAGAAATCCATGGGATCCATCACGTGTTCCCGGGGGAAGTTCTGGAGGGTCAGCGGCGGCTGTTGCAGCCCGGATGACGCCCCTAGCGACAGCAACAGATACCGGCGGATCGATTCGTCAACCGGCGGCATTGACGGGGACTTCTGGGTTAAAACCAACCTACGGGCGGGTCAGTCGATTTGGCATGATTGCGTTTGCATCGAGTCTTGATCAAGGTGGATTAATTGCTCACACCGCCGAAGATATTGCGCTCGGCCTTGGCCTCATTGCCGGTCATGATCCCCGTGATTCAACCTCGGCCGATCAAGCTGTTCCTGATTACACCGCGACACTGAGTGATTCCCTGAAAGGCAAGGTGATTGGTTTACCCACACAGTTTTTCGATGAACGCTTAGATCCCGCTATGCGACAATCCATGAATGATGTTCTTGATGTCTTCCGTTCACTCGGTGCAACAACCGTTGAAGTCTCGCTCGATCATATTGCCGAAGCCATTCCGGCCTATTACGTCATTGCTCCGGCTGAAGCCAGTTCAAACCTGTCACGCTTTGATGGCGTCCGTTTTGGCTATCGAGCCGATCATCCAAAAGACTTAACAGACCTTTATGAACGCTCACGAGGCGAAGGCTTTGGTAGCGAGGTCAAACGTCGCATCCTCATCGGCACCTATGCGTTATCGGAAGGCTACTACGACGCCTACTACAAAAAGGCCCAACAAATCCGCCGTTTAATCAAACAGGATTTTGAGCGTGCATTGAATCAGTGTGATCTACTATTTGGACCGACCACGCCGTCGACCGCCTTTGTCATTGGCGAGAAAACCGCTGATCCCATTGCCATGTACCTTGAAGATATTTACACCGTTGCGACGAACATGGCAGGCTTGCCAGGTGGCTCATTCCAAGCACCTTTAATTGACGGGTTACCCTCTGGCTATCAGCTCACAGGACCTGCTTTTGCAGAGGGTACGATCTTGAATGCCGCGCATCAAATTCAAACAGCGACTGATTGGCACACTTTACGTCCGGAGAGTTTATAAGATGTACGAAGCAGTCATTGGTCTTGAAGTCCACGTTCAACTCTTAACGGTATCCAAGATTTTTTCAGGCTCATCAACCGCCTTTGGCGCCGAACCCAATACCCAAGCATCCTTGGTTGATTTAGGAATGCCAGGGGTTCTTCCAGTTCCTAACGCTCGGGCCTTTGAAATGGCAGTGAAATTCGGTCTCGCGATCGATGCCGAGATCCGCAAAGAGTCTGTGTTTGATCGGAAAAACTATTTTTATCCAGACCTCCCCAAAGGCTACCAAATCAGTCAGTTTGACAAGCCAATCGTCGGACCAGGTCGAGTCACAATCACGTTAGATGACGGCACCATAAAAACCATTAACGTGACGCGTGCGCATCTTGAAGAAGATGCCGGAAAAAGTGTTCATGACGCTTTTGATCGCATGACGGGCGTTGATCTCAATCGCGCCGGCACGCCGCTCTTAGAGATCGTCTCTGAGCCAGAACTTCGTTCAGCCAAAGAAGCTGTCTCCTACCTCAAAGTGATCCATTCAATCATTCAGTACCTTGATATTTCCGATGGAAATATGGCTCAGGGCTCGATGCGCTGCGACTGCAATGTCTCAATCCGTCCTCAAGGATCGGAGGTCTTAGGGACTCGGACTGAGATCAAAAACGTCAACTCATTCCGTTTTGTCGAAAAAGCCATTAACACCGAGATTCATCGTCAAATCGAAATTCTTGAGGACGGTGGTCGAGTGATTCAGGAAACACGGTTATATGATCCTGATAAAGATGAAACACGGTCGATGCGTTCAAAAGAGGAAGCGAATGATTACCGCTACTTCCCGGATCCTGATTTGTTGCCTGTGATGATAGACGACAGTTTCATCGAGGCATGTCGGAACACACTTCCTGAGCTTCCCGAGGCGCGGCAGGCGCGTTATATCAAGGACTATGGCATCACAGACTATGATGCTGGCGTGTTAGTCGCTGACCGTGACGTGGCCGACTATTTTGCGGAGGTCGCCGATACCTCAGGTGAAGGCAAGCTGGCTGCGAACTGGGTCATGGGGAGTGTCTTGGCTGAACTGAATCAAACGGGAAGTGTAATTACTGAGTTTCCTGTCAGTGCGAAACAACTTGCCGACCTCATCAGTCGCATCAAAGACAACACACTGAATTCAAAAACTGCGAAAACAGTCTTTGAAGCCTTGTTAGCTGGTGAGGGTGAAGTCAACGCCATCATCGAAGCCAAAGGGTTGGTGCAAATGACCGATACCGGTGCCATTGAGGCCATCGTTGATGAGGTCATCCAGGAAAACCCGGATCAGGTGGCGAACTACCGATCAGCGCCTTCCGATAAACAAGGGAAGATGCTCGGCTTCTTTGTCGGGCAGGTGATGAAAAAGTCACAAGGAAAAGCCAATCCACAAGCAGTGAATCAAATCCTTCATTCAAAGCTTGGCAACTGATCCACAGACTGGGCATGCAGGGTCCTTCCGGTACCGGAAGGACTTCCACTCCATCGTTTTGGCATGAAAACGCAATAAACGACCCACTAAACGGTCAGGCCATCCCAAAAGAACGCCTAAGACTTCAACAGCCTGCAAACTTCCCAATGTACCGACAACAGGCCCAAGCACTCCAGTTTCAGAGCACGTTGGCTCAACCTCTGGGACATCAGGAACCAAACAGGCATAGCAGGGATTGCTCTCCTGCCGGGGATCGATGGTTGTCAGCTGGCCCTCAACACCCAAGGCGGCGGCTGAGACCACAGGTCGCTTGAGCAAAACAGCCAAGCGGTTCGCCAAAAACCGCGTCGCAAAACGGTCCGTACAATCAGCGATGCAGTCTGATGATTTAATCAGTGAGGACACATTCTGATCATCGGCATGTGCTCTGATCACTTCAACATGAATCCAGGGATTAATCCCCAGAATGCGGTCTTTTGCGGAGTCCACCTTGGATTGTCGAAGACTCGCCTGACTGTGAATCACTTGTCGATGCAGATTGGTCTCATCAACAGTGTCTCCATCGACCAGTGTCAAACGCCCAACACCCGCGGCTCCCAAGTACAGCGCCAGCGGACTTCCCAGACCGCCCAAACCAAGGACCACCACATGGGCGCTCCGAAGCCGTTCTTGACCATCGACATCCACGTCAGAAAGGAGAATTTGTCTTGCGTAATGCAGCAGTTCATCATCAGTCATCATCGTTTTTGCATCCTGGTTACCCGGTCTCGTCCAGCCAGATCTTGATGCGTCTGAATCGAGCACCAACCCGATTCTTCCGCTATCGCTCTGACATCATGAGCCTGACGATGACCATGCTCAAGACATAGATAGCCATTGCGGGTTAAGTGATTCATCCCATCACGGACAATCCGGCGGATCAATTCCAATCCCTGCGCATTCGAGAACAAAGCAACTGTAGGCTCATACCATCGCGCGCTCGAATCGATCTCCGGATCATCCCACGCAATGTATGGTGGATTCGCAGTCACCAGATCATAGCGACCAAGCCCGTCAAACAAATCTGCTTGACAGCAATACATCGACAGTCCGAGTGCCTGAGCATTTTCCTTGGCACACTGAACTGCATCGATCGACAGATCACTGAGTGTGACATCACAGTTTGGATGACGCGTTTTTAAGGCGATTCCGACGGCACCGGATCCTGTACAGAGGTCATGGATGGTGTTGAGATCATTGTGTTCGATCAACTGCGACGCGGTTTCGACAAGGGTCTCCGTATCAGGTCTCGGGATCAATACCTGAGGTGATACCGAAAGCCGTAAGCCGTCAAAATCAACGACACCCAAAATATAGGCAACCGGCTCACCGGCCTGGGTACGTTGCGCCACCTGATACAGTCTTCCAATCGCCGCCTCTGACAGCGCTTGATCCGCTTGAAGCATTTGCTCGGTGAGAGACAATCCCAGAATCTCCGAGATCACCAACTGTTGCTCACTACTGCTCCAAGCTGCCGCTCGAATCGGATCCGAGCGAAGCACTTCCGCTAAGGTCATGCGCCAGTATCAAGGCCTGCAAGAAGCTCGGCTTGATACTCCTGAACCAGAGGGTCAATGATCATTTGACAAGCACCGTCCATCATTTCATCGAGACGATACAGTGTCAGATTGATGCGATGGTCTGTCACACGACCCTGCGGAAAATTGTAGGTTCGAATGCGCTCCGAGCGATCACCTGAGCCAACCAGCGACTTCCGCTCACTGGCTTCTTTCGCTTGCTGCTCTTGACGGGCAGCATCCTCGAGACGCGCCTGGAGTAGACTCAGTGCGCGAGCCTTGTTCTTGTGTTGCGAGCGCTCGTCCTGACACTCAACAACCACTCCAGTAGGAATGTGTGTGATCCGAATGGCTGAATCGGTCTTATTGACATGCTGCCCCCCGGCACCACTGGCTCGAAAGGTATCTATTCGCAAGTCTTTTATGTCAATGGTGGTTTCGGCCATTGGGTCTGCTTCGGCCATGACAGCCACTGTGCAGGCAGAAGTGTGCACACGACCTTGAGACTCAGTGGCGGGAACACGTTGCACGCGATGCGCGCCTGACTCGAATTTTAGTCGGCCATAGACGCGATCACCCGCAACTTTCATGATGACTTCTTTATAGCCACCGAGCTCTGCCTTGGACTCTGACAACACCTCAGCTCTCCATCCTTGAATCTCTGCAAACTTCAAGTACATTCGTGCGAGATCACCGGCAAATAAGGCTGCCTCATCACCTCCTGTGCCTGCACGAATTTCCAGAAATGCACTTCGTGAATCCGCTGGATCTTTGGGCACTAAAGCGATTTGCAGATCGGCATCGAGCGACTCAAGTTCTGCTCGTATCTCAGGGATTTCGCTCTCTGCTAACTCCTTCATCTCCGTATCGTCACCCACGAGGTAACTGTCGAGCTCTTCAAGATCTGCCGTTAAGCTCCGTCGGCGTTGAACCAGCTGAACCACCGGCTCAATCTCAGTGTATTCCTGCGAATAAGCAACAAATTGCTTTTGATCACTGATCACCTCTGGGTCAGCAAGTAAGGCAGACAGTTCCTCGTGTCGGTCAACAAGTTGATCCAACCGATTGATCAATGATGGTTTCAATCAGAATCCTCTGTTTCATCTATCGAAAAAAGGCGATGCGTCGCATCCAGAAGTGAAAGGTCGCCTTGCTCAGCAGCACTTCGTAAAGCGACAGTTGGCGCATGGAGAAATTTGTTCGTCAGGTTACGGCTTAATTGCGTCAATACGTCTGCCGCCGGCTTCCCAGATTCCAGTGCTTTTAACGCACGAGCCAACTCTTGTTCAGACACATCCTGAGTGCCGTCGCGAAGTTGTTTAATCGTATCGACTGCACGATATCCTCGAATCTCTCGCTGCCAATCGTCCAAGGCTTCACGGATCAGGGCGTCTGCATGTCTGGCCGCTTCCTGACGCTGCTCCAAACCTTCTTCAACCACAGCCTGCAAATCATCGACCGTGTAGAGATAGACCGAATCGATCTCTCCCACTTCAGGCTCGATATCCCGAGGAACAGCCAAATCCACCATAAACATCGGTTTGTGGCGCCTGACTTTTTGGGCTCGTTCAACCATCCCTTTACCTAATACAGGTACCGAAGCGCCAGTTGATGCAATGACGATGTCTGCATGCTGAAGACGATCGCCTAATTCCGTCAGCGGCCAGGCGCGGCCATCAATCGAAGCCGCTAAAATTTCTGCATTCGCCAGCGTGCGGTTTACGACATCGGTCGCACGAACACCTTGGCCATTTAAATGTTCGGCAACCAACTGAATCGTTTCACCAGCACCCACTAAGACCACTTTGCAGGAGGCAAGATCAGAAAAAATTCGGCTCGCCAAATTGACCGATGCATACGCCACTGAAACAGGATTTCGACCAATTGCAGTCTCGGTGCGCACCCGTTTTGCGACCGATAGGACTTTTGAAAAGGCTTGCTCGAGTTCGGTTCCACAGGTCAGGGCATCTCGAGCTGTTCGGATCGCATCCTTAAATTGACCCAATATCTGAGGCTCACCCAACACCAACGAATCAAGGCCAGATGCAACTCGCATCATGTGTTGAGCGGCTTTCAGATGTTTAAAGGAGTAGATGTGAGGAGCTAAAGTATCGGCTTCTACCGCATGATAATTCGCGAGCCACTGAATCACTTCTGGTTCATTCTCACCATCAATCGCTAAAAAAAGTTCCGTTCGATTGCAAGTCGATAAAATCGCACTCTCGCGGACACCCGGAAACTCTTTGGTCAATTCCGCCAAAGCATCAGGAAGCCACTGCGCATCAAAAGCAACCTGCTCACGCAGCTCGACTGGCGCCGTGGTATGGTTAAGCCCGAGAGTTAAAAGAGCCATTTAAGAAAACGATGAAACCCATATCTAATCAGTGGCCGGATTGTAGCAGAGCTTGCGCGCTCTTGGTCTCCCTAACCATTGCTGGCTGTCAGCCGATAGGCACCTTACAGACGGAATCCGCCGATCGAGCGATGGATAGCGTGATCGAATCGGCACAACCACGCGAGATCCAAACGCCAGCAGGCCTCATTTTACTGGCCGAAGCTGAACTGACCGCTGGAAATATAGATCAAGCGCTTCATCTATATCTCAAGGCGGCTTCCAAAAGCACGAACCCAGAGGTTGCCGAACGAGCGGCCTTTCTTGCTCGACAAGCTGGATCGGATGTTCAAATTGAACAGGCACTTGATCGCTGGAAAGCCATTGATCCAGATTCACGAGGTGCTCTGGAAGCCTCGACTATTTTCAACGCTGAGCGGAATCGGCCGGACGCACTCGAAGAGTCACTGACTCGGCTTTTCACGTTAGAACCCGACTATCGCGCGCACTGGTTGGCAAGCTTCTGGGCTGGACTGGAGCCTAATCGTCAACCGACATTGTTGAATGCACTCACGCGAGTTGGAAGTCAGTCGGACAATAGTTCATTAGCAATGGTTGTCACCGAAGCCAAAAATCGAGTCGCTGAGCAAACAGGGACTGACTGGCTCGACGCATGGATCGAATCCCACGTACCGCCAGCCGATGTCGTTCTGTTTCGGTCACGCCTTGAATTACCGGATCGCCAACGGGCTATCGCGTTTGTCGAACGCTTCACGGAGGTGACGAGCGAACTCAACGTCCGAGCTCAATTGGCGCGCTGGCATGGTCTTGAGGGGAATCGAGAAACAGCTCTTTCCATTCTTCGCTCAGTGATTGAAGAAGACGGAAATCGATATCCAGATTTACTAACCCTCGGTCTTCTCGAGATGCAGGCAGGCAACCTCAATACAGCAGAGAAGCACCTCAAATCCTTGCTCGCATCCGAGCAGTATCGCTCCAATGCTTACTATCACTTGGGCGAAGTCGCGATTCAAAACAACCAAGATGATTTGGCGATCGACCGTTTCCTGCGCGTCGATCGAAGTGAGCTTGTGATTGAGGCAAGAAAACAACTGGCCAATCTAGCCATCAAACAACAGACACCTGATCAAGCCCATCGGTGGTTCTCGGAAGCTCGACTGTTGTTCCCGAATTTCAAGCACGGGCTCTATCTGGCCGAAGCGCAATTTCAAACGGCCAATCGTATGGCCGATGCTGCGATTCCAGTGCTGACTGAAGCATTAACACGGGAGCCAGAGAGTGTCGAAATCCTGTACACGCGCGCACTCGCCTACGAACAATTAAACGATATTAGAGGCGCAGAAAATGATCTTCGCCAAATTCTTGAGCTCAAGCCGAACGATCCGGATGCGTTGAATGCTCTCGGATACACACTGGCTGACCGGACTGATCGATATGAAGAAGCACTCAGTTTGATCGAAAATGCGCTCGCACAAAAACCAGAATCTGCCGCCATTCTGGATTCCATGGGTTGGGTGCTGTTGAAACTCGGACGCCTTGATGAGGCTGAGCCTTACTTTGTCAAAGCCTGGGAAATGAGCCAAGATCACGAAATCGCTGCACACTATGGTGAACTTCTTTGGCGACTCGGCCAACAGCAAAAAGCCCGCGAAATTTGGGACATAGGCTATGAATCGATGCCAGAAAGTGACAAGATTCGCGACACAATACAGCGGTTAACAAGTTCGTGAAGCATTTCATCGTCACTCTACTCATTAGTGCAACCCTGACCGGTTGCTCTCTCATGCCATGGTCATCAGACGATGATGCTGAGGTTTTGATGTTTCTTCCCGCAGATCAGTTGAACCAATGGGACCTGACCGCCAAGTTTTCAGTCTCCACCACTGAAGGAACCGAATCTGGCAGTATTCGCTGGATCCTGAACCCATCAGAAGAGCGCTTAGATGTGCTATCGCCGACGGGATCAGTTGTTGCGCAACTGACGGTGACTGAATTAGAAGCACGCCTGAAGACCGACGACCGCGAAACCGTGGCAAAAGATGCTGATACTTTGTTTCGTGAAGTGATGGAAATCTCACTACCTGTGAATGCCTTGCGCTACTGGGTGCGCGGTCTCGACGCACCAAATATGCCCCTGGAATCGGTCGAGAAAGACGGTGAAGGTCGCATCACAGAGCTGGCCCAAGACGGATGGCAACTGGCCTACAATGGCAATATTTCGATTGAATCGGGCTCACATCGATTTGAAGTACCAAGACGTCTGACTGCAACTCGTGGAGACGTCGAAATTCGCTGGGCCAGTACTGAATGGCAGGCCATCACCAAGTAACTCAACCCTCAACCTTGCTTGAGGGTGGCGTTCAAGCTGCCGCTCCCGCAAAGATCAATCGATTTCTCCATATCGTCGGACGTCGGGCGTATGGCTATCACCTGCTCGAAACTGGTTTTCAATTCGTGCAATGGTGTGACTGGATCCATTTTCGTCCAACTGAGATTCCAGGAGTCCACCTGCTTCATGACCCCCTAGTACTTGGCGAACGGAACCTCGTGTTTCAAGCAGCTACTCAGATACTCGATCAAACCTCTCACGGTGTCGAAATTCTGATTGAAAAGCATCTTCCATCCGGCGGTGGTCTGGGCGGTGGATCGTCAGATGCAGCAACAACCTTGGTTGCCTTGAATGAAATCTTTCACCTCGGGCAGTCCAACGAGGCGCTGCAATCGATTGGACTCAGGCTTGGCGCGGATGTTCCTGTCTTTATTTTTGGATCCAGCTGCTTTGCCAAAGGCGTAGGCGAGAAATTCACAGAGATGCATTGGCCGGGGACTCAAGTTTTAATTGCCGATCCGCAAATTCATGTGTCAACACAAGGAATTTTCCAGCATCCAAAGTTGACAAGAGATACCCCCTCTTGCAGAATCCGCGCCTCGCAGTTGGATACAACACACAACGATTGCGAATCACTTGTACGAGACATCTATCCGGCCATTGACCGTCTGATTGATCAATTGCAAGTGTTTGGGGAGCCGAGACTCACGGGAACAGGCGGATGTGTATTCGTCGTCGATCCGGTCAACGCCGACTTGGCAGAAGCCATCATTGGTGATGTTGCAACGGTTCAAGTCGGTCTCCTGAGTCATCGATCAATGTTGTATACTTGCGACGCAAACGCGTAACTGGGGTGTGGCCAAGTGGTTAAGGCAGCGGGTTTTGATCCCGCCATTCGTAGGTTCGAATCCTACCACCCCAGCCATTTTCAAACCGCTCGACGCTCAAGGAGTCACCCGTGGCCCAACTGATGTTGTTCTCCGGTAACGCCACACCAGAGTTATCCAAAAAAGTATCTGATTACCTCGCCGTTCCGCTGGGTAATGCCAGTGTTGGTCGTTTTTCTGATGGTGAAATCGCTGTCGAAATCGTCGAAAATGTGCGCGGGCAAGATGTCTTTGTCTTGCAATCAACATGTGCACCAACCAATGACAATTTAATGGAATTGGTGGTGTTGTGTGATGCACTGCGTCGCGCATCTGCATCACGAATCACTGCGGTCGTCCCCTATTTTGGCTATGCCCGCCAAGATCGACGCCCACGCTCCGCTCGTGTTCCTATCACGGCAAAGGTGGTGGCTGACATCATGGTTGGGGTTGGAATCGACCGAGTGTTAACCGTTGATCTGCATGCCGATCAGATTCAAGGGTTCTTCGATGTCGCCGTTGATAACATTTATGCCACCCCAGTGATGCTCGATGATATCCAACGAAAACAACCCAAAGATGCGGTGGTCGTTTCCCCTGATATTGGCGGCGTGGTTCGCGCTCGTGCGATGGCTAAACAGTTAGACAGCGATCTCGCAATTATTGACAAGCGTCGCCCAGCCGCGAACCAGGCCGAGGTCATGAACATCATCGGTGAAGTCAGCAGTCGCACCTGTTTGATTGTTGATGACATCGTCGACACTGCTGGCACACTGTGTAATGCAGCCAAAGCACTGAAAGAAGAAGGTGCTAAAGAAGTGGTTGCCTATTGTACACACCCGGTCTTGTCCGGTCGTGCGCTTGAAAATTTGAAAGACAGCGCGCTTGACGAATTGGTGGTTACTGATAGTATCCCCGTCCCCGCTGCGATCATGGATACCGGCCGTGTCCGTGTTATCACTATTGCAGAACTACTAGGCGAGGCTGTACGCCGCGTCAGTAATGAGGAATCTATCAGTGCGATGTTTCGCTAACTGAGGATTGAAGAACGTTTTACTGGTCGAAGTAAAACGGAGACATTGAAGGAGAATGAAATGTCTGATTATCGCTTGTCCGCGCAATCGCGCGAAGAAGCAGGGAAAGGTTCGAGCCGCCGCCTGCGTCGACTAGAAGGTCTTGTTCCAGCCATCGTGTACGGTGGAAAGAACGCGCCCAAGTCGATTCAATTGGCTCATAAAGATCTGAAGCGTGCTCTTGAAGAAGAGGCTTTCTACTCATCAATCGTCACACTTGAGATCGATGGAAAAGATGAGCCCGTGATCTTAAAAGCGCTTCAACGTCATCCAGCAAAGCCTGTGGTTTTGCATGCTGACTTCCAGAGAGCATCTGCGAACACTGTCCTTAAAGTCCACGTTCCTGTGCATTTCTTGAATGAAACAACCTGTAAGGGTGTGAAGTTGCAAGGCGGTGTCATTCACCACGATGCGGTCGAAATCGAAGTCTCGTGCTCGCCAAAAAATTTGCCAGAATTCATTGAAGTCGATTTGGCCGACATGGAACTTGATCAGGTGATTCACTTGTCAGACATCAAAGCACCAAAAGGCGTGACCTTTATTGCTTTGACCCACGATTCAGACCTTCCAGTTGTGAGCATTCACAAAGCGAAGGGTGCATCAGCCGATTCAGAATCAGCAGCTGGTGCAGCAGAAGGTGAGTCTGAAGGCGGCGAGTGAGCACCTACAAGCTCGTCATAGGACTCGGGAATCAGGGTCCTGAATACGCAGAAACCCGGCATAATGCCGGGTTTTGGCTGTTAGACGCCCTCGCAAAACAAACCTCGACCTCCTTGATAGCTAATGCTAAATTTTTCGGCCTTGCTGGCAAAGGGTTTGTGGGACCTCATGCGATTCATTTGCTCAAACCAATGACTTTCATGAATCGCTCTGGACAGAGCGCACTGGCACTTGCCCAATTTTACAAAATCGAACCGGCCGAAATCCTCGTAATTCATGATGAGCTTGATATTGAACCCGGGCAGATTCGTCTCAAACAAGGCGGTGGCCACGGAGGTCATAACGGCTTGCGTGATCTCCATCGTGTGTTTGGCCCGGACTATGCGAGGATTCGGCTCGGCATTGGTCACCCGGGGCATAAATCCAAAGTTCACGGATATGTCTTAGGAAAAGCGACCGCGGAACAGCGCGGACAGATTGATGAGGCGATGGATCACACCCTCAGTTTTATTCACGACATTGTTCAAGGCACTTGGGATCAAGCCATGAACGCCTTGCATCAGCGCTAAAGGAGACAGCATGGGTTTTAAATGCGGCATTGTTGGATTACCCAACGTTGGTAAATCCACACTTTTTAATGCATTAACGAAAGCCGGTA
>OBNV01000026.1_pt1 | contig 13842 bp, 12 predicted proteins | sample 1498831 | NCBI WGS metagenome assembly OBNV01 (sample SAMEA3275640, study PRJEB22092) | marine metagenome | biome: ENVO:01000035; feature: ENVO:00002223; material: ENVO:00002042 | collected 2014-06-19T07:15:00+00 | depth 1 m | reverse complement strand
CGTTTTGAGTTTGCCGATCTATCGCGTCAGACCAGTGCTCAATCAACACAGAGGCCATGTACATACAATGGTTTGCAAATGACTGCGCTTGACTCACTTGAGCTAAGTCCGTTTGATTTTTGCTTTCGCTTTCGCCTTTGGTTTGGCTTTTTTCTTTGGAGTGGGTTTGCCGGAACCGTCAGCAACCCACCGCCCTCCTTGGAAAAAGGCCTTCCAGCTCGTCGCCTTTCCGTCAACTTCGGTCATGACAAACTGTTCTTTCGTTTTTCGGCTAAAACGCACCTGCGTTCGGTTCGCTGCATCGTCAGTCACCGGCGCATCAAGAATAAAATGATATTTCGGGTCTAATTCAGCCTGATGGGGAAGAAGCTCGTCCACAAAAGCTCACCTGTGCACCCAGCGATGACAGATTCAATGCCACGTTAGCCGCACCACCTGGCCTCGCTTCATCATGGGTGACGCGAACAACTGGAACTGGAGCCTCTGGAGAGATGCGACCTGCATCACCGTGCCAATAACGGTCCAACATGACATCGCCAACCACTAAAACCCGCGACGCGGAGAACATATGTGACACAGAAGATCTCTCTTAAGATTCGAAGCTTGTTATAGTACCGAGCTTCATCACTGAACCCAACCGGATTACACATGGGCTTATCTTTCGTTCCGCTGGGACTTGGCTTGATACGATTGCTGGCACTGATGCCTCCGGCACTTGGTATGGCAACCGGGCGACTGATTGGCCGTCTTTTGTTTTACGCCGCAGCCAACAGACGGCTGGTGTGCGAGCGTAATATCGGTGTGTGCTTTCCACAGTTAAACCCAAAGGCCAAGCGTCAACTGGTGAAAGAATGTTTTGAGGAACATGGGATTGGCCTGACTGAAACGGCCTGGTCTTGGCACAGGCCTATCGATTTTGTTCATGACAAACTGGTGGTCTCAGGAGACGAGCATCTGTCCAATGCGATGCAAACGGGCCGAGGTGTGCTCTTGCTCTGCCCGCACTACAGCATGCTCGATTTGGTTGCGCCCTTGATGCATGCCATTGCTGGGCGTTTTGTCATCAGTTACCGTCCCAATAACAACCCCCAGTTTGATCAGGCGGTGTGTCGCGGTCGCAAACGCTATGCTGAATTGGTTGATGTTCGCGCGTTACGCGAAATTGTGAAACATCTCAAACAAGGTCAGATGGTGTGGTTTGGACCTGATCAAGATATGGGTCCAAAAGGATCGGTCTTCGCACCTTTCTTTGGTCGCCCTGCATGCACGGTAACAACACCTGCTCGACTTGCTCGCATGTCAGGTGCCGTAAGTCTCTTTCTTGATTTACACCGGGATGATCAGGGCACGTATCAGGTGCGACTACAACCCATGCCAGAGAATTATCCCGCAGAAGACGAAGTGGAAAATGCGACACGTCTGAATCAGTGCATCAAAGACGCTCTCAACAACTATCCGGCTCAATACATGTGGATGCACAAACGTTTCAAGACTAACCCAGATCTTACCCGGCAGACGCTCTATCAAGCTGACTGACCCACATCATCACCTCGTCGGCGGCGATATCATCCATCTGACCTGTCGAACTTTTCAAAATGTGTGATTGCTCACCCACAGGACCCACTAATCCAGGTTTTGTCGGACCATACAAAGCAAGCAATGGAATACCAAGGGCATCGGCAATATGCGCAAGGCCCGTATCAACCGAGACAACAGCTTGAGCCCCTGAGATTGCGGCCGCGACATCACTCAAGGACTGCTGATTCAAAATCCGAACAGGCAGACCCTCTGTTAATCGGCGAACAGCTTCAAATTCCGAATCGCTGCCCACCGGTAGAACGACTTCTGAAAACTGAGGCAACGCATCCTCAATCACAAGCCTCCATGCCTGATCTGACCAACATTTCCGCTGACGACTGGCTTGCGTCACCAGCACCAGTCGATCCGCTAAATCAAATGGACGCCCTAAATCAATCGAAGCATCGGGGTCTGTGTCTGGAACGGCATAGCCGAGTGCGTGAGCAAATAACTCTCGAGTTCTCGAAATCGCGTGCTTCGATCGATCAACGCGATGTCTGACGTCATAGACGCTTGCTGCCCAACCTTCTTTGGCCGATCGCCGGTCGAACCCATGCTTCGGTCCATTGGTGAATCGAGTAATCAGATACGCACTTTTTAACAACCCCTGAGCATCAATCACCGCATCGTAATGCTCTGCACCCAGGACTTGTTTGTAAGCAGCAAGATCGTTCGAGAACAACAGTCGATGCAGTCGACCCTTCCAGCGTCGCAACGGGATCGCAAGCACATCACCCACTGATGGATGCCAATGTGGAATTTCAGCAAAAGCAGGCTCGCAAACCCAGTCAAACCGAATGTCGCCCAACGCTGTGTAAGCATCCGTCAATGCAGGCAAGGTGTGAACCAAATCACCCATGGAGGATGTTTTCACCACCAAAACGCGCATTAGACGAGCCGATTCATTTGGCTTACAAGTGCCTGGAACACCTCATCAACAGACAGTTCTGACAGGCATGCTTGATGCTTTAACGGACATTCCCGTTCAAAACAGGGATGGCAGGGCACAGGATGGGTGAGCGTCACTGCCGATTCACTGAGCGGCGGCGTATGCACAGGCGATGAGGGCCCATAAAGCGCGACCAACGGTCGGCCGGTAGCAGCAGCAACATGCATAAGACCCGAATCATGCGTCACGACTGCCTGAGTCAGGCCGATTAAATCAACAACCTCAGGAATTGAGGTTTGACCAGTCAAGTTAACAAACTCAGATCGTTTTGACTCAGGCACCTGATCCATGATCAACGCAGCATCTTCGGCGTCGTTCGGAGAGCCAAGCAACAACACTTGGTATCCCTCATCAACCAAGCGTTTTGCCAAATCAGCGAATCGATCCAACGGCCATTGCTTGGCCGGACCAAACTCAGCACCAGGGCATAGGCCAACCAATCGAGTGGTCTCTAACCCATGAGTTTTGATCAGTGCCACCTGCGAGGCCTCATCGACCGCTAGCTGAGGGAGTGGAGGAGCCTCAGGTAATTGATTGGCTGATAACGCAAGATTCGCTGGAAATCCAAGCGCCATATATCGATCTATCATCCGAGGAAATCGGGTTTCGTGGAGGATGCGAAGATCGGTCAATAAATTGTACCGATACTCGCCACGCCAGCCAATACGTCTTGGAATACGGGCCATTGCCGGAATCAATGCGGATTTCAGTGAGTTAGGTAAAACAAAGGCACGATGGTAATTGGAATAGCGCAGTGTTCTCGCAAATGCCCAACGTTTTTTCAGCTGAAGTTCGCCATGATCAAAAGGCAGTTCAATCGCCTGATCAACTTCAGGCATCCGCCGCGCAACATCCAAACTCCACCGAGGGGCGAGCATATGAATCGGATCTTCTGGCCGTTTGGATTTTAAAAACGCAACCAACGATTGCGCCATAATCATATCGCCGACCCAGTTCGGGCCAACCACTAAGGTTGGCATCGATCAGTCCTTAACGAGTGTGACCCACTCGCTGAACTTTTCATGACGGCCGTGCACGACATCGAAATAATCTGCTTGCAGCATTTCGGTAATGGGTCCACGAGTTCCTGCGCCGATTGGGCGTGAATCAAGTTCTCGAATCGGTGTCACTTCAGCGGCAGTTCCGGTAAAGAATGCTTCATCGGCGATCAACACTTCATCGCGCGTGATTCGTTTTTCAATCACAGTCAAACCATGTTCTTTGGCGAGCGTGAAAATCGTCTTGCGAGTAATCCCATCAAGACAACTGGTTAATTCAGGGGTGTAAATCACACCATCTCGGACAATAAAGAAATTCTCACCAGACCCTTCAGCAACATAGCCCTCAGGATCCAACAATAAGGCTTCATCAGCTCCACCTGTCAGCGCCTCTTGTAACGCAAGCATGGAATTCATGTAGTTCCCATTGGCCTTGGCTTTCGTCATGGTGATGTTGACATGATGACGGGTGTAGCTCGAGGTCCGTACCTTAATACCGTGCTTCATATTTTCTTCACCCATGTAGGAGCCCCAAGCCCAGGCTGCAACAATCACATGAGCTTTTAATGCATCAGCACGAAGTCCCATGCCTTCGGAACCGTAAAAGACCATTGGTCGCAAATAGGCATGGTCTAAATCGTTCGACGCCACCGCTGCTTTTTGCGCCGCATTGATCTCTTCCATCGAAAATGGAATCTGCATTCCAAGGATTTTCGCCGAATCGAACAAACGACGCGTGTGATCTTGCAACCGAAAAATTCCGGCGCCGTTGGCCGTGTGATAAGCCCTCACACCCTCAAAACACCCAAGACCGTAGTGCAAGGTGTGGGTGAGGACGTGGACCTGACAATCCCGCCAAGGCTTGAGCTCTCCATCAAACCAAATCAAACCATCTCGATCAGCAAAGTTCGGCTGCATGTTTTCTTTCCAATCAATTCACAAAGACATCCACTGCGCCCAAAGCGCCTGAACCAACATTCGATCATTCTCAATCAGGCTCGTTTCAACCCGACCAACTCGGTCAGACAAAATGGCGTCATGATTCAATGCCCGATAATGGATATACGCTTTTTTTAACGCATCTGCATCCGCAGTTGAAATACATCCGGACTCGGAGAGTCCGTTGAGCTGGCGGATATTATCCGTATACATCGCTAGCTCAGGATGTGATTCTGCATGTGCTAGAACCTGATATTGCACCATAAATTCGATATCAACGATACCTCCTCGATCGTGCTTTAAATCAAAACCAACATCACTCGGTCCACTACCCAGATGCGAACGCATTTTTTCTCGCATCTCCACGACGTCTTTGAGCAGAACTTGTGGCTCTCGCGACTGTTGCAAAATGTCCGACCGGAGCGCCTTTAACATCGCGCTTAACTGCCGATCACCGGCGACCGGTCGGGCTCTGACAAACGCCTGAAGCTCCCAGGTCCACGCGGACTCGTCCAAATACTTCTTCAGCGCATCAAGTCCGATTACCATCAATCCCGAGCGCCCAGACGGCCTCAAACGCGTGTCGATGTCATACAAACGACCAAAACGAGTGTTGGTCTCGATCAGCGCAATCACGCGTCGAACAACGCGATTGACAAATACGCCGCCTTCAATCGGAGTCTCACCATCAGTCAGGTGATCAGCATCAATACCATGCACGAATACCAAATCGAGATCTGAGCCATAGCTCATTTCCAACCCACCCAGTTTGCCATAACTCAGAACCGCAAGGCCGAGCGCATCCTGCTGATCAGATTCAGTGCACACAGGATGTCCATACTTGTGAGCCACTTCGCGGTAGGCATAGTGGAGCACTTCCGTCACCACCGCCTCAGCAATCCACGTGAGATGATTAGACACTTGCATGAGTGGAATTTCGCCACGAACTTCAAACACGGCGACCCGAAACGCGAGACCTCTTGCAAACTGCACAAGAACTTCCGTCAGTCGTTCAGCATCATCAGGATCAACGCGTTGTAGCCGCATACTCAATTCTTGCCCAATGGCTTCGCGCGATAACACCGCCTCACTCGGGTCCAGCGTTAGCAGCTCATCGAGTAACGCGGGCATTTCAATCAAGCGTTCTGTGACCCAAGAGGATCGATTCAAAATATCCAGCATCCGCTGACGAGTTGCTTGATTCTCTGACAACAAGGACAGGTAAACACTTCGACGCGCGCAAGTGCCTATGAACCGTAACATCCGCTCAGTGACTTCAATCGGATACTCCGTGAGTTCAGGGCTCAATTGATCCAGAAGCGTGACGAGACGCGCACGCGCAATCGGCTCAAGACGCTCACAGGTCGGATTCTCACGAAGGGCATCTAAACGCTCCCGGACCGCTTTAGAGACCTGAGTCTGTTGTGGCTCGACCGCTTGCTCAACACGCATGAACGAGACAAAGGCTTCATGCACCCGATCAGTGACTTGCCGCCGAACTGTCTCAAATTGATCGGCATTTTCAAAACCTAAGACGGCAGCCAGTGGTCCACAGTCTGCAGGTAGTTCTTGGGTTTGCTGGTCACTTTCCGCCTGAATGACATGCTCCACATGCCGCAACCACAAGTAATCTTCGCGGAGCTGTCGACCGTCGTCCGTTGTAAGAATGGATTCATCCACCAACGCAGATAACGCCTCTAAAAAACCTGTCACTTGCAGAGTTGGAATCTGTCCGCCTCGAAGCAATTGCATTGACTGCACGATAAATTCAATCTCTCGAATCCCACCCCGGCCGACTTTGACGTTTTGATCACGCCCGTTTCGACGGACTTCCGTTTCGATTTTCGATTTCAAATCTCGAATAGACTCAAACACGCCGAAATCCAAATATTTGCGGTACATGAAGGGTTTCAGCGAATGAAGGAGATCGGTGCCAAGATCTCGATCACCAGCGACTGGCCGCGCTTTTAACAGAGCAAATCGTTCCCATTCACGGCCGTGCACCTCATAGTAGTCTTCGCAGGCAACGACAGGGATTGCCAGCTGACCGGCTGATCCCCAAGGTCGTAATCGCTGATCCACTCGTGCCACGAAGCCATCGACAGTGAGCGCATCCAGTGACTTGGCCAATTGCTGCGTCAGTCGTGTGAAATAATCTCCGTGATCTCGAACACGCGGGCCTGACGTTTCACCATCCTCAGCAAAGACGCAAAAAATATCGATGTCAGAGGACAGGTTCAGCTCTCGACCACCGAGCTTACCCATTCCCAAAATGGTCAGTGCAGGATTTGAGGGCGCGCCAAAAGCGCTGTCCAAGATGACTCGATGGTGAGCAAGGCTGGCGTCAAGTGCACTCTCGGCCATTTGTGTGGTCACCCGAACCGTGTCTTCAAATGTTTCAAGGCCGGACAGCAATCGATAGATTAATCCCGCTTGGGTTTGATTTCGCAAGATTCGCGCATGATGATCAAATTCTGGCGTGCTCAGTGGTACGTTTTTCTGCCAATCTTGACGAATGGCCGATTCTGTGGGGGCAGTGGAGCCAGCCTCCTTGAGCCAGATCTGCTCTGGATCAAATTTCTCCGTCCAACGTTTTAAAAACTGCGAATACTCAGTGGGGTGCATCCATCGACTCCAGTGATTGTCTGATCATCCAACGAGCCAGGCCTAACGGTAGCCCACCATCCTGTAGAGAGGCACGAAATGTCGAGATTGCCTCGTCATCGGCAATGGCAAGTAACGCTCGAACTGCTTGGTCTGGCGAAGGTCCAGACAGAGGATCCAGTGCACGACTTAACCAATGTAACCAGTCTGTCTCAGAGACAGGAGGGGGATCCTGCATCGGATCTGCTGCACGGATCAATCGATCGCCTCGTTCAGCCTTTGAGATGACAGCCATGAACGATGGGAGGCAGTTGGCCAGTAAGCAGCTCAATTCAACGAGCGGTTCGATGTCACCTGCAATCAATTCAAGCTCAAGCTCGGATACCGGTGATGTCTTCTCAGCGACACAGACAGAACCCAAATCTAGTGAGATCATCACATCACAACCATCCAAGCTGACACGCCAGTCGGTCCGTTGAAATGCATTTTCAAACACAACCTCGAGCGCGCCATCATCGATCAACTCGATAACAGCAACGGGCAAATCGACGGTTTTCAGCAGCGCATAATCCAGCGCCGGCTCATCGATCGGAAAATTCCATTCACTCCGTTGTGTCAGTCCGCCCTCATCAGGCTCTCTGATTTTCACTGTCATTTCATGTTGATCAATGATCGAGCGGGTACGAATCGCGACTCCGGCTTTGTGGAGCTGACCTGACAGGTCGTAATAGCGGTTAACCAACAACCGAGTGGTTCCAGTGGGCTCCCGCCCCAAAAGGTTTCGGAGTGCAGAAGAGACCGATATAGAATCGCAATCCCTGAGCCCTAATTTCAGCTCTCGCTCAATCGTGTCTGGAGTTGATTCCCGATTCATCGCACAATTCCCTGTCAGGAGAGGAGTTTCACCATTCAAACGCAACCACTGGTCGCCTGGCTTCGTGAAGCAGGACCATACATCGAGCAATTCAGGGACAAAACCTTTGTTGTTTTGCTGTCCGATTCCGACCCCATTGAATCTCATGTCAGTCGGTTGGTGGAAGACCTCGTCTTACTCAATGCCTTAGGCGTTCATCTCGTTCTCATACAGAGTACACGCCATGCCATCGACTCGTATATTGCTGAGCAAGGTTTAGAAAGCGCTTACCACGGCCACCGTCGAATCACAGACGAGTCTCTCCTCAATCGGATCATTAGCCTCGTGAGTCAGCATCGGCTGACCTTTCGTGGGCTGTTTATGCGAGCAAAACACCGAAATCGAGCTCGCTCGTCTTTGATTTCAGGAAATTTTGTTTCTGCGAAACCCTTGGGTGTGCATGAGGGTATCAACCATAAGCTCACCGGATCAGTGCGGCGAATTGATGCGGAAGCGATCCATCGTCAGTTGCAAGCTGGTTCTATCGTGTATCTCGATCACTTAGCTCACTCACCGGCAGGGGAATTGTACAACTTAGCCAGTGAAGAGGTAGCCGCTGAGACCGCGGTCGCGCTGCATGCCGATAAACTGATTCTCATGGGCGAAACACCGCATTGCATCAATGCGCAAGGTGATCGTATCTCAGAACTTGCCTTGGCGTTAATTGGAACCACCCGAGCACATCAAAATGACGAGATGAAACGTCGGCTTGATGCCTCAGAACGGGCTGTTCGAGGTGGCGTTGGCCGTTGCCATCTGCTCGGTGCAGGGATTGATGGCGCAATTCTGACTGAGCTGATGACTGCCGACGGAACAGGCACACTGATCGCTTCGCAACCGGCGGCCCCCGTTCGCCAAGCACGAGTTGATGATTTACCTGGACTGATCCATTTGCTCGCACCTTTAGAAGAAAAAGGTGCGTTGGTTCAACGATCTCGCGACAAGCTTGAAGCGGAAATCAACCACTTCTTCATCATAGAACAAGATGGACGGATTTTAGGATCGGCAGCGCTCTACCCGCTAGATCACGCATCTGCAGAGCTCGCTGCTTTGGCCGTCGATCATTCAACCACCGAGCAGTCGATTGGCAGCAAATTGCTCAAACACATTGAACAACAGGCGCGCGCCTCCTCAATCACCAACTTGTTTGTATCGACGACACAAGCCAGTGATTGGTTTAAAGAGCGCGGCTTTGTCATGTCTTCTGTTGAAGCCTTGCCAGAAAATCGGCAGGCTTTGTATAACTACCAGCGAAATTCGCTGATCCTTCAAAAAGAACTATAGGACCCACTATGACCGACAAACGTCGCCCTTATTCGTCCGTCATCGTCGATGGACTTGCACAAACCCCGTCTCGCGCAATGCTTCGCGCTGTGGGCTTTGGTGATGATGATTTTAAAAAGCCGCAGATCGGGATTGCTAGTACTTGGAGCATGGTGACTCCGTGCAACATGCACATCAACGAATTAGCGGATCATGCAGAAGCGGGCGCCAACGCTGCTGGTGCCAAAGCGGTGGTGTTTAACACCATTACCGTCAGTGACGGCATCAGCATGGGAACCCCTGGGATGCGTTATTCACTGGTCAGCCGTGAAGTCATTTGTGACTCGATCGAAACGGTCGTTGCGGGTCAAGGATTTGATGGAGTTGTCACCATTGGCGGCTGTGACAAGAACATGCCAGCCTGTGTCATGGCCATGCTGCGCTTAAACCGTCCATCCGTTTTCGTCTACGGTGGAACCATCAAACCAGGCGCAGAACGTCGAGACATTGTCTCCGTGTTTGAGGCAGTGGGTCAGCGTGCTGCTGGAACGATTGATGATGCGCAACTAATTGCTGTGGAAAAAACAGCGATTCCTGGACCTGGGTCCTGTGGCGGAATGTACACCGCCAATACCATGGCGAGTGCGATCGAAGCACTCGGCTTATCGTTACCGAATTCATCAGCGCAAGAAGCAGTCTCTAGCGATAAAAAAGAGGATTGTGAACGCGCAGGTGCTGCGGTCATGCGAATGATTGAAGCAGATCTCAAACCCTCGGATATCGTGAGCAAAAAGTCCTTCGAAAATGCGATTACCGTGGTCATTGCACTAGGTGGTTCGACGAATGCCGTGCTTCATCTCCTTGCCATGGCGCAATGCGCAGGCATCGATATCACTCTTGATGACTTCACGACCATTGGTCAGCGGGTTCCAGTCCTTGCCGATGTGAAGCCATCAGGCAAATACCTCATGAGTGAACTCATCGAAATTGGCGGGATTCAACCACTGATGAAGATGCTCTTGGGTCGCGGGCTTTTGCATGGGGATGTGATGACCTGTACAGGTCAAACCATGGCCGAAAATCTAGCCGACGTGCAGCCGTATCCAGAGTCGCAGGACATTGTTCATGCGTTTGAAAACCCGGTGAAAAAAGACAGTCATCTTCGGATTCTCTACGGCAACCTAGCACCTGAAGGTGCGGTCGCTAAGATCTCTGGAAAGGAGGGGTTATCTTTCACTGGAACAGCACGTTGTTTCAACTCAGAAGAAGAGGCGCTCAAAGCCATCCTGGATGGACAGATCGCAAAAGGAACGGTGATTGTGATTCGTTACGAAGGACCAAAAGGTGGCCCTGGAATGCGCGAGATGCTGTCGCCAACGAGCGCCATTGTGGGTGCCGGACTCGGAAAAGATGTCGCCCTGATCACTGATGGCCGTTTCTCAGGAGGATCACACGGCTTTGTGATCGGACACGTGACACCTGAAGCAGCGGTTGGTGGTCCAATTGGACTCCTACAAGACGGCGATACCATTACGATCGACGCAGAAACCAATGCACTGACTGTTGATGTGGACCAAGCAGAAATGCAACATCGTCAGTCAACCTGGGCTATGGAGAAAGAAACGCCCAATCGCGGTGTTCTTGCCAAGTATGCTCGACTGGTTTCCTCAGCGAGTCTTGGCGCGGTCACCGACGGCGATCAGTGAGTCGCTCGCCGGTCCCAGGTCTCATAACTGTGGGCTGGTGATACTCCATCTGCTGGATGGTGATCCACGGATATCTGCGCAAATTGCGATGCATCCGGTGCTTCAAAAAAGGCGTCTCCATCTGGCGATACATGCACTTGCGTAACGTACATCCGATCGACGAATGGCATCGCCTCGCGATATAAGGTGGCGCCACCGATCATCATCACTTCATCTGCACCATCAAGATCCGCTTGAGCACGCGCAAGCTTCAATCCATCCTCTAAGCTCGTCACCACCCGTACGCCAGGCGCAGACCAATCAGGATTGCGAGTGACCACAACATTCGTTCGGCCGGGAAGCGGTCGGCCAATGGATTCAAATGTTTTGCGTCCCATGACCACGGGTTTACCCATCGTCACTTGCTTGAAGTACTTGAGATCACACGGCAGGTGCCAAGGAAGTTGATTATCAACACCAATGACTCCGTTATCGGCTCGTGCCACGATGAGAGCGATTCGCATCAGATCGCCACCGGTGCTTTGATGTGAGGATGCGGGTCATACCCCTCAATGACGATATCTAACTCTTGGTAACCCGTGATGGACTCGGGCGTCCGAATCAATGACAGCGTTGGAAGCGATCGCGGTTCCCGAGTTAATTGCTCACGCGCCTGTTCCACATGATTTTGATACAAATGCACATCACCACCGGTCCAAATGAAATCACCAACGCCAAGGCCACACTGATCAGCAACCAAATGGGTCAGTAATGCGTAGCTTGCAATGTTAAATGGCACACCTAGAAAGACATCCGCAGAACGCTGATACAGTTGACAGGACAGGCGTTGATTCGCGACATAAAACTGAAATAGCGTATGACAGGGTGCTAAAGCCATGCGTCCCGCGCGGACGTTATCTTGTGGAGACTGAGTTTCATCTGGCAGCAGCGACGGATTCCATGCCGAAACGAGAAGACGACGCGAATTTGGTCGAGCTTTAATCGCCTCCAAAACCTCGGTCAATTGGTCAATCACACCACCGTCAGGGTTCGGCCATGAACGCCATTGCGCACCATACAGTGGCCCGAGATCACCGTCTTCAGTAGCCCATTCATCCCAAATCGACACGCCATGATCACGCAGATACTGGGTGTTGGTATCACCATGAATAAACCAGAGCAGCTCATGAATGACCGATTTCAAGTGCACTTTCTTGGTGGTGACGAGTGGAAATCCTTCATTCAGATCGAACCGCATCTGGTGTCCAAAGCGACTCAACGTCCCTGTTCCTGTGCGGTCGCCCTTCGCCGTGCCCTCATCCAGTAACAGCTTGAGTAAATCAAGATAGGCGCGCATCTAAAGATCCTTTTCGTAACATCAATAACCAAAAACCAACCGCGATCATCGGAAGCGTCAACAGCTGGCCCATTGTCATCCAATTAGCCCAAATAAACCCGAGATGCGCATCCGGCTCGCGAACAAACTCAACTGCAAACCGAGCGATCCCATAACCGACCAAAAATAGCCCCGTCACTTGACCGCGTCGCCGCGGTGTCGATGAAAACCAAAACAATAACGCAAACAAGAGCACTCCTTCCAATGCGAACTGGTAAAGCTGACTCGGATGACGGGCTAACGCATCGGCTTTCGGAAACACCATACCCCAAGGCAAATCCGTCGGACGTCCCCACAGTTCACCACCAATAAAATTCCCGAGACGGCCAAGTCCGAGCCCAATGGGAATCAGAGGAGCGAGCGCATCGCCAAGTGCAAGCGGTGCAACCTGATGTTTGCGTGCAAAGATCCAAGTCAGAGCGATCACGCCCAATAATCCACCGTGAAAAGCCATGCCGCCTTCCCAGACATAAAATAATGATAGTGGATCCTCAATCAATCGCGCCGGTTTATAAAACAGCATGTAGCCCATGCGACCACCCAAGATCACACCGACCGCTATCCAGCTTAAAAAGTCGGACATTTGCTCACGATGAATCGGAAACAGTCCGCGATCAATGCGATACAAGGCCAGCACATAACCGCCTAAAAATCCAAACACATACATGAGTCCATACCAATGGATTTGAACGAACCCTAAATCTAGCGCGACGGGATCAATGATTGGATAACTCATACAACAGCATTCCAAATCAGACGGATCGAAAGGATCGCGAGAAAACAGGCAAACAGCCGTTGCAACAATTGTTGATCCAACGCATGCGCAAAACGCGCACCTAGACGCGCAGAGACGGTTGAGGTCGCAATGATGCCTAGAAACGCTGGAAGATACACATATCCAAAGGCCCAATCTGGACGACCTGGGTGATCAAGGCCTGCGAGAATAAATGAAATTGCACCAGCCAAAGCTGTCGGAATCCCAAAGGCGGAGGCCGTGCCAATCGCGTAGCGGACTGGAGCTCCATGCGAGGTCATAAAAGGAACGGTGAGCGCGCCGCCTGCAATCCCCATCATCGAACTGATCCAACCGGTCAAGGTTCCTGCAAACGCAAACACAGGAATCGATGGCATGCGAATCACCCCACCGTCTGAGCGCACCTGATTCTTGATGAATAACTGAAATGACATGACCAGCAAAAAAGTCCCTAACATCACAATCAATATCTGGCCGGGTAACTGATCTGCTGTCCAACCGCCGATCGCTCCACCGACGATCAAGAATGGAGCGATTTTCGTGACCCACGGCCACATCACTGCTCCTTTGCGCTGATGAGCAAGAGTGGAGCTTAATCCGGTGACTACGACACACGCGAGACTGGTTCCAATCGCAAGATGCGCCAAGAGCTCACCATGCATACCGATGAACTCAAACGCTAGCAGCAATACCAGAACAAAAATAATCCCACCGCCGATACCAAAAAGGCCAGCCAGAACCCCTGCGACGCCACCCAGTGGTA
>OBNV01000023.1_pt1 | contig 14670 bp, 10 predicted proteins | sample 1498831 | NCBI WGS metagenome assembly OBNV01 (sample SAMEA3275640, study PRJEB22092) | marine metagenome | biome: ENVO:01000035; feature: ENVO:00002223; material: ENVO:00002042 | collected 2014-06-19T07:15:00+00 | depth 1 m | reverse complement strand
GGTAATTCTCACCCAACAAAATCCCAGCAGTATTGGCCAGTGAACTGGGCGGACACCTTGACCCTAAAGCATCCCTCACAGACTCAAATTGAGCCAGTTGCTGCTGACTCTGCAAAGAGCCTGATTCGTCTGCGGAGGCAAGATGACTCATCAAGAGTGATGGCTGACAGCACTCCATCAGCGCTGGCAGCCTTTCAAACTCTTCGTGTGGAATCCCCAACCGTCGCATCCCAGTATCGATGTGCAATGCTGGACGAAGGCTTGCGATACCTTGAGTCGTTGCTTCGTCAGAAGTATTGATCAAAGGCCGAATGTTTTTGTCTCCGGCCACTGAAAATTCATCCGGCGAATATCCATGAAATGCATAAATCACCGCATCAGGAAGTAAAGATCGCAGTGCTAAGGCTTCTTCAAAATAGGCCACAAAGTATGTGCGACACCCAGCTTCCCATAAGACAGGAGCAGCGAACTCGATACCGACTCCGTAGGCGTTGGCTTTGATTGAGGCTGCGCACTCCGCTTGGCCTGAAAAAGACGACAGGCGTTGGTAGTTATCTGCCAGCGCCTGTCTTGAGAGAAGTAGCCGAGGCTTTCGGCTCATCGATTATTCGCCTCGAAGGGCACTAAAGATTTCGTCTCGGATCTCTTCGACCTGACCGACACCTTGCACACGGTTCATTGAAGGCGCTGTTGCCGGATGATTTTTTGCCCAGGACGAGTAAAAGTGAATCAATGGCTCGGTCTGTTCATGGTAAACCGATAAGCGATCACGAACGACAGACTCACGGTCGTCATCCCGCTGAATCAACGGCTCACCAGTCTGATCATCAAACCCATCTTTCTTCGATGGATTGTAGATGATGTGGTAAGTCCGACCAGATGCTAAATGCACCCGACGGCCGGCCATACGCTCGATTATTTCTTCATCATCACCCGCCACCTCGACGACGTGATCGATGTCCACGCCAGAATCACGAAGCGCCTCAGCTTGGGGGATCGTCCGCGGAAAGCCGTCAAACAAACATCCATTGACACAGTCAGGCTGCTCAAGTCGCTCTTTGACCAGACCGATAATAATGTCATCAGATACCAATCGTCCTGCATCCATCACTTCTTTCGCAGCCATCCCCAGTGGGGTTTCAGCTTTCACCGCGGCTCGCAACATATCTCCGGTCGAAATCTGAGGAATTCCAAACTCTTTGCAAATGTATTGAGCTTGCGTTCCTTTCCCTGCGCCAGGCGCGCCTAACAATATGACTCGCATGTGCTATCGCACTCCTTATTGAAATAATCAGAAACCCTATCCGGATTTCAGGTGTTTGCGCAAGTTATCTAATGGTGCAACTACCCAGTATTCCGCATGCCAGCGGCGATTCCGGCCACAGACGCCATCAAAGCTCTCTCAACTAACGGTTGTTCGGGCAACTCACGATCGCGCCGCAACAATTCAGCTTGCAGGATATGCAAGGGTTCCATGTAGGGATGTCTCACTGCTAAGGAGCGAGCGATCGCTGGATCACGTTCCAACAACTCAGCCACTTGCTTAATCGAGGCAATCGCCTGAATCACTGTCGACAGGCGAGAACGAGTCCATTCACCAAGCTCTTGCACACGTCCAGACAACACCTTTTCATAATGTGCGGCAATATCCGGATCCGATTTGGCAAGCACCATTTCCAACATATCAACATACACCTGAAAAAATGGCCATTCGGCATACATCGACTTCAGTAATGGCAACTGACCACGATCGATTGCTTTACACAGGGCATCATCCGATCCGAGCCATGCGGGTAGCATCAAACGAATCTGCATCCATGCAAAAATCCAAGGGATGGCACGCAAACTCTCGATGCCACCATCGGCTTTTCGCTTTGCAGGTCTAGAGCCTAATGGCAATTTCCCAAGTGCACCCTCGGGAGTGACTTGTCTGAAGTACTCCACAAAACTGGGATGCTCTCGAACCATAGCTCGATACGATGCGACCGACTCGGTCGATAATTGATCCATCGCCGCAACAAATTCAGCGCATGCGGGCTGTTCAGGGGTGAGTGTCGCTTTTAACACCGACTGTACATAAGCGGTCAGGGTTTGCACCGCAATATCGGGGAGGCCAAACTTCCATCGAATCATTTCCCCCTGCTCTGTCACTCGGATGGCATTGCCAACCGAGCCCGGTGGTTGAGCTAGGATGGCTCGATGTGCAGGCCCGCCTCCACGACCAGCCGTTCCCCCACGACCATGAAAAAGAATTAGCTTCACGCCATGTCGTCGAGCAATGGTTGCCAACTCATCTTGGGCTCTATATTGCGCCCAAGAGGCCGCGAGAGTCCCTGCGTCTTTGGCCGAATCAGAATAGCCGATCATCACATGCTGCACGCCACCGATCGCTTCAACATAGGATGGATCGCCCAGTAACGCGTCAATGACGGAAGGCGCACGATCAAGATCATCCAAGGTCTCAAACAACGGAGCCACTGATAAGGGTTGTGCAACACCACATGCTTTTTGCAACAACATCACAGCCAGTACATCCGACGGCTGACGCGCCATCGAGATGACATAACTACCGAGGCTCGCTGGATCAGCATCCGCGATCACATCGCAAGTGTTTAAGACTTCAGCGACCGCTTCGGATGGCTCAAATTCATAGGGAATCAGTGGTCTTGGATTCGCCAATTCATGCTTCAAAAAGTCGCAACGTTTCGCTTCGTCCCAACTGAGATAATCCCCAAGTTCGAGTGCCGCGGTGATTTCAGCGATGGCATCGGCGTGTCGGCCGGATTCCTGACGAATATCGAGGGTCACTAAATCGATCCCAAAGGTTGCGATCCGTCTCAGTGTATCCAGCAAATAGCCATCAGCAATCTCACCCATACCGAGCGCATGCAAGGATTCCCACATGAGAAGCATGGGATCAAATAGATCGGCTGTCTCACGAACACGGCTGTAGCGATCAACGGCTTCTCCACGTAAGGTCGCCTCAAGCTCAGCACGCAACACAACCATTTCTTCGCGTAAATCTTTGAGAATTCGACGATAGGGCTCGACTTCATTGGGGCCTGCTAAATTCCTGACCGCTTCTTTCGCATCAGACATCGAGAGATCTTGAATCAATCCAGACAGATCTCTCTCATAAAGGTCAGCCGCAGCCCATCGCGCCAACAGTAAAACCTCGCGAGTGACTTCGTGAGTCACATTCGGGTTACCGTCTCGATCACCGCCCATCCATGAACAGAAGCGCACCGGAGCAACCCAAGGAGGGAGCTCTTCGCCAGTCGTTATAGCGACTTGCGTACTCAATTCTCGCAAAAAGTCAGGAACCGCTTGCCAGAGTGAATTTTCAATCATGGCGAAGCCCCACTTGGCCTCATCAATCGGAGAGGGTCGGGTCGCTCGCATGTCATTGGTATGCCAGCACTCGCTGATCAAACGCTTCAATCGACGTTTAATATGAGCATCGCGACGTGGTGAGAGTGTCCCGCCATCAAATTCCGACAAACACTCTGCAATTTTTTCGTATTTTTGAATGAGTGTGCGTCGCATCGATTCGGTCGGATGAGCGGTGAGCACCAGGTCGATTTGCATCTCCGAGAGCGTTTCTAATACCACGTCTGGTTGATTCTGAACCAAGATCGAATTCAATAGATCCGGTAGCGCAGAATCATCAAGGTAGGGATCACTATCTTCAAAATCACCCCGTGTTTTTCGGACTCTGTGGTGTTGCTCTGCGATATTGGCAAGATTGAGAAACTGGGTGAATGCGCGGGCGACAGAAACTAACTCTTCATCACCGAGATTTCTGACTTCTTGAATCAATAAATCACGAGCACCGTCATCCCCTTGATGGACAGATTTCGAGAGACCGCGGAGTCGTTCGATGCGCTCGAGAAACGAATCACCGCGGTCAGCCACCATGATCTGACCGAGCTGCTCACCTAATAGACGTACGTTGTCGCGTAATGACGGATGCAATTCCATAACTTCCAATCCCGTGGATGATCTCAAGGCTCAGACGCTTTTCGCCTGGTCCCATAGTCCATTTTTTTCGTTGTCGGTTGCGATCGTCAGGTCGATCCCTTGAGACTCAGCAAATCTAATGACCTGACTGATCCGGGATTCAAATTTTTGTGTGGCCAATCGAAGCGATTGCTCACTATCAATACCAAGATGCCTTGCAAGGCTGACCATTGTAAAGAGCAAATCACCATATTCTTCAATCACCGCCTCTGAATCTTGAGCACTGCGGGCGCGCTCGAGCTCACTAAGCTCTTCGGAGACTTTCTCCAGAACGCCATCAATGGTTGGCCAATCAAAGCCAATTCGGGTCGCGCGTTTCTGGATTTTCTGGGCTCGAGTTAACGAGGGGAGTGAAAGCGGTACGTCATCAAATAAATCCAGTTGCCCGCGAGTTGCACGCTCTTCTGCTTTTTTGGTTTCCCAGGCGTGCTTGATCGATTCAACAGACGCGCCGGCACTTTTCCCGAAACTCCCAAAGGTTCCGTCAGAAAATACATGCGGATGACGAGACAAGAGTTTAGACACGATGGCATGAATGACATCATCCAGCGTGAATCTCCCGTCTTCTTCAGCGATACGCGCATAGAAAATCACCTGAAACAGTAAATCTCCCAGCTCGGCGTGCAATTCATCAAGCGCACCACGCTCGATGACATCAGCCACTTCGTACGCTTCTTCTAGGGTGAAGGGCACAATACTTTGATAAGTTTGTGCCCGATCCCACGGACAGCCATGCTCAGTGTTTCTGAGACAGGCCATTAAATGGACAAGGTCGTTCAGTTGATAGCTCATCCTGAACGGATCCGTTTAGCAGCAATCACATTGTGAATCTGTTGCACGCGATCAAGGACTTGCGACAATTGCGACAGTCCATCGACTTCGATGGAGAGTTGCAGTCGAGCGGTATGATCGGTTGCGTCGGTTTTTGTCGACATGCCCGTCACATTCACTCGCTCATTCGCTAAAATCGAGGTCACATCGCGCAACAATCCTTGCCGATCGTAAGCGCTGACTTCAATCTCAACGGGATAGGTTTCAACCTGAGTTTCACCCCAAGAGACTTCAATCATTCGCTCTGGATGTTCTTCTTCGAGAGATAACGCGTTCCCACAATCATCGCGATGAATGCTGACACCGCGGTTTTTGGTGATGAAACCGACGATCATATCGCCAGGGACAGGATGGCAGCAGGTCGCGATTTGCGTCAATAATTGACCCACGCCACGAATCTGGATGCCGTCGGTCCGTTCCTGAGGGGAGGCCTGACGTGGCTCTAAATCCAACTCTCGTTGCGTCACACCCGACAGGCGACTGACGGCGCCCACGACCTGAGAAACGCGAACATCACCCGCTCCAACAGCGGCATAAAGATCTTCGGCGGCCTGTAAATTGAGTAATTCAGCGACCAATCGCAAATCAAACGAACCAAGCGCCAACCGTTTGATCTCAGCATCAATCAATTGCTTCCCTGCCGACACATTTTGGTCCCGATCGAGCTGCTTAAACCAAGCCTGCACTTTTGCACGAGCTCGCGATGTTTTGAGATAACCCAGATTTTGGTTCAACCAGTCTCGGCTCGGGCGTGCCTCGGTTTGTCGAAGAATATCGACTTGGTCGCCCACTTTTAAACGGTAGGTCAAAGGCACAATTTTCCGATTCACCTTCGCACCCCGACAGGAATGGCCGATCTCGGTATGCACTTTATAAGCAAAGTCCAAGGGGGTCGATCCGGCTGGGAGGTCGATCACATGACCATCGCGGGTGAACACGTAAATCCGGTCTTCCAACACATCCTGACGTAGCGCATCGGAAAGCTCACGCAGGTCACCCACATCATCGTGCCAATCGAGTACCTGTCGCAACCAAGCGATTTTTTCTTCATAAGCTTCGCCGCTAATATCGGTATCAGTCCCTTTGTATTTGTAATGGGCGCAGACACCATATTCAGCTTCATCATGCATTTGGTGCGTTCGGATTTGCACTTCAACAACTTTGCCTTGCGGCCCGATCACTGCGGTATGCAGCGAGCGATAACCGTTCGGCTTTGGCGATGCGATATAGTCATCAAACTCATGCGGGATACTTTTAAAAGCACCGTGCACGAGACCCAGGGCCGCATAGCAATCACGCACAGAATCCACCAGGACACGAATCGCCCGAACATCATAAATTTGCGAGAAATCGACTTGTTTACGCTGCATTTTTCGCCAAATTGAAAAGATATGTTTGGCTCGCCAAGTCAAATCTGAACGAATCTGCTGTCCAGCCAAAATCTCTTGAATCGAGTCCACCAACTGCTCAATGTAACGTTCGCGATCTTCCCGACGCTCAGCCAGCGATTGCGCGATTTGTTTATAAGCACCCTCTTCGAGATACCGAAAGGACAGGTCTTCTAATTCCCACTTTAAATGACCGATACCAAGACGATGTGCCAAAGGCGCGTAGACGTCAGAGACTTCACGAGCGACTTTGAGTCGTCTGGCCTTATCAGCGGACTTTACGGCGCGAATGGCGGCGGTTCGTTCAGCCAGCTTGATCAGTGCCACGCGAACATCATCAATAACCGCCACCAGCATTCGGCGAACGGCGTCTGCTTGATGTTCAGCGGCGCCTAAGAATTGTTGAGGCGCATCCTGCCGTGTTTGGCTGATAATCGCCATTTGCTGAACACCCTCAATCAACTTTGCGACTGTCTTGCCAAAAGCCTCCCGGACATCACGCAGTTGCAATCGACCAATCCGGACCGAGCGATACAACAGTGCAGCAATCAAGGCATCCTCATCGATTGGCATCGTCGACAGAATATCCGCCATCTCAAGGCCAAACCGATGTGCATCAGGCCCTCGCCAGTCTTTGGCAGCTTCATCCTTGAGCTCGAGCTCTTCGATCAGCTGAATGGCTTGACTCAGTTTGGCACCGGTCTCGAGATGGGCTTGCCTGGCGAAGCGTTCAGCCCAGTTTTCGAGCGATAAATCCGAGTCCAATTGAATCGGATGAATTTCACGCGCCTTAACCACTCACCCCTCGCTGTACAAAAAGCACCATCGATTCCATGTGCGCGGTGTGTGGGAACATATCCATCATCCCTAAATGGGTCATCTTGAAACCACGTTCAATCAACAGTTTTGCATCACGGGCCAGCGTCGCCGGGTTACACGACACATAAAGCACGCGCTGAATATTTTTCAGTGGCAGTTCTTCAAGCACTTCTTTGGCGCCAGATCGCGGAGGATCCACAATCAATGTATCCCAAGGCTCCTTCGCCCAACTTTGCTCAGCAATCGACTTGGTTAAATCAAACGCGACTGCCTGAATATTATCCAAAGAATTGTGACGAGCGTTTTGCAACACACGATGAACCATTGTTTCTGACACCTCAACGCCGACGACCTCACGACTGCGAGTTGCTGCCGCTAGAGTAAAATTACCTAGCCCACAAAACAGATCGAGCACTCGTTCTGAGCCTTGCAAGTCCAAAAGCTCCATGGCTTGCATCATCATCGCTCGATTTATCGCTGCATTGATTTGCGTAAAATCGGTGACCGCAAATTGGTATTCCAAACCAAACTCACCAATTCGGTACGTTAAACGCTTAGGACCATCTGCTGGCCATAAACGGGCAACAGTATCCGGTCCTTTCGGCTGCAAATAGACGTGCCACCCAGTGCTCTTCGCTAAATCAATCCATTGTTCGAGGTCGGCTGCAGACAATGGCTCAAGATGCCGGACGACCACCGCCACAGTATCGTCACCGGCGGCCACTTCCACTTGGGGAATGCGATGAGGTGCAGACAACGCTGCAATGGTTGTTTCCAGCTGATCCAGTGATCGACCGATGCGCGGATCCAGGACCGGACAGCCATCGATATCTGCAATCAAATTCGACCCACGCTCACGAAAGCCGACCAATACGCGACCTTTCGCATGAACCCAACGAACGCCTAATCGTGCGCGACGACGATACCCAAGGGTGGAGCCTAACAATGGCGGGAGTCGTGTCACCTGATCGAGAGCGATTCCATCGCGCATCATGAGCTCGTCGAGCGTATTTGATTTATGGTTGATTTGCGACTGATGCGGCAGATGTTGTAACGAACAACCGCCGCATACAGCAGCATGCGGGCATTCAGGTTGGCCACGGGCGGGTGATGGCACAAGAATCTCTTTGGCCAACCCTTCAGCAGTTTTTGACGATTTCTTTGTGACCCGGACGGACACTAATTCGTCTGGAAGTGCACCATCGATGAAGAGCATTCGTTCGCCCCAGCGAACCAACCCACGACCCTCATGAGATAGCTTCGTTACCCGGATCGGAAAATCCGGCGTTTGCTTACGACGGGGGGCACGTTTTGGAGTTCGTTGCTTCATCGTGGGAATAAGTCGGTCGACAGGTAACGATCGCCTCGGTCACAAATGATGCACACCACCACACCGCGCTCGAGTTCTCGGGCTACACGTAGCGCTCCAGAGACCGCTCCACCGGCACTGACTCCGCAGAAAATCCCTTCGTTGACAGCCAACTGTCGAGCCATGTCTTCTGCTTCATGCTGGTCAATATCGAGGGTCAGATCGACGCGCTTGGGATCGAAAATTTCAGGCCGGTAGGCAATTGGCCAGCGACGGATCCCGGCGATTTTCGACCCATCGCTTGGTTGAAGACCCACAATAGTAACGTCTGAGTTCTGCTCTTTGAGGTACTGAGACACCCCCATGATCGTTCCTGTCGTACCCATTGCGCTGACAAAGTGTGTCACCTCGCCTTGAGTATCGCTCCAGATTTCAGGACCTGTGGTTTCGTAGTGAGCACGTGGGCAGTCCGGATTGGCAAATTGATTCAACACGCGGCCCTGACCCTCGCGCTCCATCTCTATGGCTAGATCGCGAGCGCCTTCCATGCCTTGTGTTTCAGACACCAGAATCAACTCCGCGCCATAGGCAGTCATGGCACGTTTGCGCTCATCTGATAGGTTGTCTGGCATGATAAGGGTCATTCTGTACCCGAGAATGGCGCCAGCCATCGCCAGCGCGATGCCAGTGTTACCGCTGGTTGCCTCGATCAGACGATCACCGGGGTGAATTTCGCCTCGCTCGGCAGCACCACGGATCATGTAGAACGCAGGCCGGTCTTTAACGGATCCAGCTGGGTTATTCCCTTCCATTTTGCAGTACACGGTCACCTCGGGTGCGAGCCCTTGGTTCAGACGCTGCAATCGGACCAGCGGGGTATTGCCCAGTGTTGATTCGATGGTTGGATATTTCACGTGGACCTCCTGTGGCGCGATAGAATACCGCACTCAGCGCCCGAAGACCCAATGGATCAGTCGAAGGCTAACGGTTGCCGGAAATAACGCTCATAGTGGGCTTCTGAAATGGTTAAGAACTCATGGTACAGGCATTCCCAGAGCTCATGGTTGGAGAGTGATTCAATCTCAGGGAGCTTCGATAGCCCCAAATCAGCCAGTCGGGCAAAGCGTCCCTTGGTTTGCCGAAACAAGTCATAGGCCCAACACTCAGGTGGTTGGTCTTTCCGATAGCGAAGTCCGTAAGACTCTAATGACCGTCGCAACTGATCGGCATCGATGACCAACAAATAGCGATTCACCACATCCATCATCAACTGCGTGATCCGGCTCATCACTGCCCTCTTTTGTGCTTCATCGTATCGATTCCAGTCAACAATTTCATGCGCAAACCGCTTGCAGCCTCGGCAGACCGAATCACCGTAGGTTGTCGAACAAAGCCCAACACATGGGGTAAGTACACGCGGTTGCATTGGCAAATCCCATAAATTGTGTAGATCAATATCTAAGAGTTAGGACTTTGCTCTGAAAAACAATCGTGCAATGCGAAAAATTATAAAATGACCGAAATAGCAATATTGGTCATTAATTAAACATTAATACAAATTTAGTTGATTTTTGTACGCTCGCACACTCACAATTCAACCTAAACCAAAGGGAGAATTCACTATGTCACTGGATCTGATGAACGAGTCCATGGAGGACTGGAACAACAAGATCGCCGCCGCAGAAGAAATGATGCCGATCATTGGCCGGCTGTTCCGCGAAAATGCAATCGAAACCTCGATTTTTGGACGACTACTGAACAATCGAACAGTCGTCAACATCATCAAATGCTGTCGCTTCGCGCGCCAGGTCGAAAATGAAGAACTGTCTGTCGAAGAGGCTCGTGATGTCTTGCTCGAAGCCGCAAAGCTTGACCTCAATCCATGCCACGTAGATCTCGGGAAACTGGCTGTCAACTATCGTCGCTTCGGAAGCGGGCGCAGCCTCGCTGACTACGTTGCGGATGAATTAAAGGGTGCCACGGGCGACATGCCAGAGGCAGGCAAGAAAACTGATATCGTTTTATATGGCTTCGGTCGAATCGGCCGACTCCTGGCACGCGAACTGATCGCAAAATCAGGCTCCAAAGAAGCCATTCGTCTCCGCGCGATTGTTATTCGAAAAAATGGCGAGAATGACCTAATGAAACGGGCAAGCCTTCTCCGTCGTGACTCTGTCCATGGCTCCTTTGACGGAACCATCACTGTTGACCATGACAGTAATGCGATCATTGCGAACGGTCAGCGGATCCAGGTGATCTATGCCTCAAGCCCATCAGAAGTGGATTACACAGCCTACGACATCGACAACGCCTTGGTTGTCGATAACACCGGCAAGTGGCGAGACCGCGAGGGCCTCTCTCAGCACTTACAATCCAAGGGTGCGAGTCGAGTCCTGCTCACGGCGCCGGGCAAAGGTGATTTAAAAAATATCGTGCACGGAGTGAATCACCACGAGATCACTGATGCGGATGCCATCATTTCTGCCGCCAGTTGCACCACCAATGCGATTACGCCAGTCCTTGCCGCCATTGATGAGAAATACGGCGTACAAAATGGACACGTGGAGACGGTTCACAGTTACACCAACGATCAAAACTTGATCGACAACTTCCACAATGGCGATCGCCGTGGCCGAGCAGCCGCACTCAACATGGTCATCACTGAAACCGGAGCGGCCAAAGCTGTAGCAAAAGCATTGCCCCAACTGAAAGGTAAGCTCACCGGAAACGCGATCAGAGTTCCAACACCCAATGTGTCGATGGCGATCCTCAAGCTCAACCTTGATCAATCAGTTGAAAAAGACGAGCTCAACAACTACCTCCGGCATGTCGCGATTCACTCCAAGCTACAAAAACAAATCGATTACTCAAACTCTCCTGAGGCAGTGAGCTCTGACTTCGTGGGATCTCGTGCAGCGGGAATCGTTGACGGCCTCGCCACCATCGCAACAGGGAACAACAGTTGCGTGGTGTATGTTTGGTATGACAACGAATACGGCTACAGTTGTCAGGTGATCCGGTGCCTCCGCCAGATGACCAAAGCTACGCTGCCGGCCTACCCGATCGAAAATTAACCAACAGGGCAGTCTGCGACCATGTATGGACGCAAGCTGCCCAGTTTTTTTGCTAAACTCTCGCTCGCCTCACGGCGCGCCGTGATCCGGGTCCCAAAAGAATCCACCCACCGCGCTCAATTCAACCTGAACAAGGACGATTACTGTGCTTGAAGAATATCGCAATCATGTCGAAGAACGTGCCGCTGAAGGCATCGTGCCAAAGCCGCTCAATGCTGACCAAGTCGCCGGCTTAGTTGAGCTTCTGAAGAATCCACCAGCTTGGGAAGATGCATTCCTGCTGGATCTACTGACCAACCGCATTCCCGCGGGCGTCGACGAGGCTGCTTATGTGAAAGCCGCTTTCTTAACCGACGTCGCGAAGGGCAAAACGGCCTGCACTCTCATCTCGCGAGTTGAGGCAACACGCCTCCTCGGCACCATGCTCGGCGGATATAACATCCCACCACTGGTCGACCTACTCGATGATTCTGAAGTCGGACCAACAGCCGCTGATGCACTGAAGCAAACCTTATTGATGTTTGACGCCTTCCACGATGTGGAAGACAAGCGCCAAGCAGGCAACGCACTGGCACAGGAAGTGATGGAAGCCTGGGCCCATGGTGACTGGTTTACCAACAAGCCAGACGTACCGGCCGAAATCAAAGTCACGGTCTACAAAGTACCTGGCGAAACCAACACCGATGATCTGTCACCTGCAGTTGATGCCTGGAGTCGTCCGGATATCCCATTGCATGCGCAAGCGATGCTGAAAGCGCGTATGGACAATCCGCTGGAAACGATTGAAGCCTTAAAAGACAAAGGACATCCGATTGCTTATGTGGGCGATGTCGTTGGTACAGGCTCATCGCGCAAATCCGCGACGAACTCAGTGCTGTGGCACATGGGCCATGACATCCCCTTTGTTCCCAACAAGCGCTCAGGCGGAGTATGTATTGGCGGCAAGATCGCTCCTATTTTCTTTAATACCATGGAAGATGCCGGCGCACTGCCGATTGAGTGCGACGTCACTCAAATGAACACCGGCGATGTGATTGTCATCAAGCCTTACGAGGGCGTGATTCAGAACGAGCAAGGCCTGACACTCGCAAACTTTGCACTGAAGAGCGACGTCATTCTGGATGAAGTGCGCGCTGGCGGACGCATTCCATTAATTGTGGGTCGTGGACTCACCACCCGTGCGCGCGAAGCACTGGGTCTTGGCACTGCTGATCTGTTCAGAACACCAACAGCACCAGTTGAATCGACCAAGGGCTTTACACTTGCACAGAAGATGGTAGGTAAGGCCTGTGGCGTTGATGGTGTCCGCGCTGGAACCTACTGTGAGCCACGCATGACGACTGTGGGTTCGCAAGACACTACCGGCCCGATGACGCGCGACGAACTCAAAGAACTGGCGTGTCTTGGATTTCAAGCGGATCTGACCATGCAGTCCTTCTGTCACACTGCAGCCTACCCAAAGCCTGTTGATGTGGAAACACAACACACGCTTCCAGACTTCATCATGAATCGGGGTGGTGTCTCATTGCGTCCCGGCGACGGCATCATCCACTCCTGGTTGAACCGCATGTTGCTTCCCGATACGGTCGGAACAGGCGGCGACTCGCACACCCGATTCCCGATTGGCATTTCCTTTCCAGGTGGATCAGGCTTAGTGGCATTTGCGGCCGCAACCGGTGTGATGCCTCTTGATATGCCTGAATCCGTCTTGGTTCGGTTCAAAGGCAAAATGCAGCCGGGAATCACACTGCGTGATCTAGTCAACGCCATTCCTTATGCTGCCATTCAGCGTGGATCGCTCACTGTCGGTAAAGAAGGCAAGAAAAACTGCTTCTCTGGACGCATCTTAGAAATTGAAGGGTTACCAACCCTCACTGTCGAGCAAGCCTTTGAATTATCCGATGCATCAGCTGAGCGTTCCGCCGGTGGTTGTACGATCAAACTCGATGAGGCACCGATTCGTGAATACCTCGAGTCCAACATCACGTTGTTGAAATGGATGATCGCTGACGGCTATGGCGATCCTCGGACGATCGCACGTCGCATCCAAGCGATGGAAGCTTGGCTCAAAAATCCAGAGTTGATGGAAGCCGATGCCGATGCGGAATACGCGGAAGTAATCGAAATCGATCTCAACGACATTCAAGAGCCTTTACTGGCATGCCCGAATGATCCTGATGACGTCAAGCCATTGTCTGAAGTTCAGGGAACAGCTATTGATGAGGTTTTTATCGGTTCGTGCATGACCAACATCGGTCACTATCGTGCAGCCGGTGAGCTGTTAAAGAAAGTCGGATCGATTCCAACACGCTTGTGGATCGCCCCTCCAACTCGGATGGATGAGCACCAGTTGATGGATGAAGGCTACTACGCCATCTACGGGAAAGCTGGCGCTCGAACTGAAATGCCAGGGTGTTCACTGTGTATGGGAAATCAGGCCCGTGTTGCCGATCATGCAACGGTGGTCTCCACATCCACACGTAACTTCCCTAACCGTTTGGGGAATGGCGCTAACGTCTACTTAGCCAGTGCTGAGCTTGCAGCGGTCACATCGATCATTGGTCGGCTACCGACGGTTTCCGAGTACATGGAGTACGCCAAAGAGATCGACTCGATGGCTGACAACATCTACCGTTACATGAACTTCCATCAAATTGCCGAGTTCCAGGCAAAAGCGAAGGAAGCCAACATTCCTGTGACAGAGATCGCTTAACACCGATCCAAGAAAAAAACCCCGGGATCTCTCGATACCGGGGTTTTTTTCGCCTCAAGATTTTCTAGACCTCAAGCGCCACCGGGGACACAACGATCCCGTTATTGTCGCAGGCAATAAAATCACCGGGGTAGATGGTCACACCCGCAAAGGTCACTGGAACGTCCAGATCACCAATGCCTTTTTTCTCGGTTTTCATCGGATGCGTCGCAAGTGCCTGAACACCGAGATCCATACTACTACTAACTACTATCTACTACTACTACCTACCTACCTACTACTACTACCTACCTACCTACCCACCTACCTACTACTACTAACTAATAGCTACTAACTACTAACTACTAATACTACTACTACAACTACTGCTACTAACTACTAACTACTAACTACTACTACTACTAGCCACTACTAACTAGTACTAGTACTACTACTACTACTACTACTACCTACTACCTACTACCTACTACTACTACCACCACTACTACTACTACTACTACTGCTACTAACTACTAA
>OBNV01000021.1_pt1 | contig 15203 bp, 11 predicted proteins | sample 1498831 | NCBI WGS metagenome assembly OBNV01 (sample SAMEA3275640, study PRJEB22092) | marine metagenome | biome: ENVO:01000035; feature: ENVO:00002223; material: ENVO:00002042 | collected 2014-06-19T07:15:00+00 | depth 1 m | reverse complement strand
TCGTGAAGGTGGCCGTACTGTCGGCGCCGGCGTCGTCTCCAAAATCCTAGACTGAGCATAACGAATAGATGAGGCCTCGAAAGAGGCCTCCAACAGGGTTAGGCCAGTAGCTCAATTGGCAGAGCATCGGTCTCCAAAACCGGAGGTTGGGGGTTCGATTCCCTCCTGGCCTGCCAAATGGGCAGGTCCCTGACTGGAACGCAGAGGAAGTATGAACGTAAAAGCGGAAGCACCATCGCGCCTTGATCACCTAAAGTGGGTGGTTGTGGTTGCCATTATCGCTGTAGGCGTGGTTGGCAATAGTTATTACGCCGGTGAATCTCTACTCTATCGTGTGCTTGCGTTAGTTGCCCTTGCTGCCATTGCGGCAGGTATTGCGTTAACAACGCAAAAGGGCGCTGCATTCCGGGAAATGCTAAAAGAGGCCCGTGTCGAGCTCAGAAAAGTCGTTTGGCCGACACGCGTAGAAACTGGGCAAACAACAGTCATTGTCGTTGTGGTCGTATTGATCGTAGCGTTGATTTTATGGGCACTCGACAGCTTGTTTGCTTGGGTTATTGCCTCCTTGATTGGATAACGGAATGTCAAAGCGTTGGTATGTAGTACAAGCCTTCTCCGGATATGAGAAGTCAGTGATGCGAAGTCTGCACGAGCAGATCGCTTTGCATGGCATGGAAGATCGCTTCGGCGACATCCTCGTCCCGACTGAAGAAGTCGTTGAGATGAAGGAAGGGAAGAAGCGGAAGAGCGAGCGGAAGTTCTATCCTGGGTATGTGCTTGTCAACATGGAAATGGATGATGAGACCTGGCACTTGGTGAAAGGTATTCCTCGGGTTCTTGGTTTTGTGGGTGGTAATGCTGAACGGCCTGCGCCAATTACGGAAGCAGAAGCTGCATTGATCCTCGATCGTGTGACCGAGGGTGGAGAAGCTCCGCGTCCGAAGACCTTGTTTGAGCCGGGCGAATTGGTACGTGTCACCGATGGTCCGTTTGCCGATTTCAATGGCACGGTTGAAGAAGTGAATTATGAAAAGAGTCGCCTGCAAGTTGCGGTGATGATTTTCGGTCGTTCGACTCCGGTTGAACTTGAATTTGGTCAGGTTGAGAAAGGCTAATCTCGCCTGAGGCAATACGGGGAGCCGAGAGGCGTTACCACCCATTAAAGGAGAAGTACAATGGCCAAGAAGATTGACGGCTACATCAAGCTGCAAATTGCTGCAGGTCAGGCGAATCCATCGCCTCCTGTCGGTCCCGCGCTCGGTCAAAAGGGCGTGAATATCATGGAATTCTGTAAGGCGTTTAACGCAGCGACTCAGCAGATGGAGCAAGGTCTTCCTGTCCCAACTGTGATTACAGTCTACAGCGATAAATCCTTCACATTTGTGACCAAGACTCCGCCTGCTGCTGCGTTGATTAAAAAGGCATTAGGTCTGAAGAGCGGCTCATCGCGTCCGAACACCGACAAGGTTGGTAAAATTACGCGCGCTCAGCTCGAAGAAATTGCAAAGATCAAAGGGCCTGACTTGACAGCGGCGGACTTGGATGCGGCGGTTCGCACGATTGCAGGTACCGCGCGTTCAATGGGCATCGATTCAGAAGGAGTCATCTGATGGCGAAGTTAACGAAACGTCAGCAAATGATTGCTGAGAAAGTCGATCGTAACAAGACATACAGCTTTGAAGATGCAGTCAGTCTGTTGGCTGAATTGTCGACGATCAAGTTCACAGAGTCTTTCGAAGTGGCGGTAAATCTGGGCGTGGATCCTCGTAAGAGCGATCAGGTCGTTCGTGGCGCGACCGTGCTTCCAAACGGTACTGGAAAAGATGTACGGGTTGCTGTCTTCGCACAAGGCGAAAACGCCGAAAAGGCGAAAGCTGCCGGTGCAGATATTGTTGGTTTTGACGAGCTGGCTGCAGAGATTAAAGGTGGTCGCTTAGATTTTGACGTTGTGATCGCGACGCCAGACGCAATGCGTGTGGTTGGTACCTTAGGAACGGTGCTTGGCCCACGTGGTCTGATGCCAAACCCGAAAGTGGGTACTGTGACGCCAAATGTTGAAGAAGCGGTGAGGAATGCGAAAGCCGGTCAGGTTCGGTACCGGACCGATAAGAACGGCATCATTCATGCTGCGATCGGAAAAGTTGGATTTGCAGCTGATGCGCTCAAGGCGAACCTTGATGCGTTGTTGGGTGATCTGAAGAAGGCTAAGCCTGCTTCAGCAAAAGGTGTTTACTTTAAGAAAGTCTCTGTGTCGACAACTATGGGCCCAGGGGTCCAGGTCGATCAATCTGGCTTGAATGTATAAAAGGATTTGAGGGTTCCCGTTCGCGGGATCCGTCAAAGACTGCAGGTGCCCTCGGGCCTAAATGGAAACAGCCTGCATAGACGGCAGCCCCTTTACACTATGTGTATTGAAGGCCGTCAGGGGTTCACTGGATATCCGGTGAATTGGTTCATCCTGAAAAGGAGCAAAGCGTGGCGTTAAAGCTCGAAGACAAAAAGGTGATTGTCGCCGAAGTCAACGAAGCTGCCGGTAATGCTTTGTCTGCGGTAGTCGCGGATTACCGAGGTATGGAAGTCGGAGCTCTAACCGAGATGCGTGAAAAAGCGCGTAACGGGAAGATTTACCTCCGAGTTGTTCGAAATACCTTGGCTAAGCGTGCTGTAGCAGGAACCGAATTTGAGTGTCTGACTGATGCGCTGGTGGGACCATCTTTGATTGGTTTCTCACTGGAAGAGCCTTCAGCAGCTGCAAAGCTGTTTAAGGACATCGCAAAGGACAACGACAAACTCGAAATTCGGGCTCTTGCGATCGGTGGACAGCTTCTCGATGCATCTCAAGTGGATGCAGTTGCGAAGTTGCCAACGAAGGACGAAGCGATTGCAATGCTGATGAGCGTGATGACTGCTCCTGTAGCTAAGTTCGTGCGTACCATGAACGAAGTTCCAGGTAAGTTGGTTCGTACCGTTGCAGCAGTTGGTGAAGCGAAGAAAGCGGGTTAATCCCGTTGGCTTTCAATTGACATAGTTTGTAAACGAAATTTGGAGAAATACCATGGCACTGTCTAAGGACGATATCCTGAACGCGATCGCCGAAATGAGCGTGATGGACGTTGTTGAACTGGTTTCAGCAATGGAAGAAAAATTCGGTGTAACAGCCGCCGCTGCAGTTGCAGTAGCCCCAGCAGCCGCTGGTGGTGACGCTGGCGCTGCTGCTGCTGAAGAGAAGGACGAGTTTGATGTCGTTCTCACTGCAGCTGGTGAAAAGAAAGTGAACGTGATCAAAGTTGTTCGTGGCGTAACAGGTCTTGGCCTGAAAGAAGCGAAGGACATGGTTGACGGCGCTCCTAACACCATCAAAGAAGCGGCTTCGAAAGAAGAAGCGGAAGACATTAAAAAGCAACTCGAAGAAGCAGGCGCATCTGTCGAGCTCAAGTAATGTCATTGATCCGCGCTTCAGCGGATCTGCAAAGTGGCTGGTGGTTTCGACCACCGGCCTTTTTGCGCTTTAGCACAGAGAGGTTTGCGGAAAGGGCAATCTAGCGTTTTCCGGAACCCTTAAGGGTACGAATTACAGTGCATCCGTGGTGGATGGACTTTCACACGTTGAGGAAGGCAAATGGCTTACTCGTACACAGCGAAAAAACGTATTCGGAAAGACTTTGGAACACTGCCATCGGTGATGGAAGTGCCACAGCTTCTGGCAATTCAGCTCGATTCCTATCGCGAATTTTTAAGTGGTGGGTCGATTGAGAACAGTGCTCAATCGACCGGCCTTGAAGCCGCGTTCCAGTCGGTGTTTCCGATCCAATCATTCTCAGGCAACGCAGAGCTCCAGTATGTGAGCTACCGTTTGGGCGAGCCTGTATTCGATGTGAAAGAGTGCATTCTGCGAGGTGATACCTACGCGGCGCCGTTGCGCGTGAAAGTGCGCTTGGTGCTGTTTGAAAAAGAAGGCTCGAATAAGTCGGTCAAGGACATCAAGGAAGAAGAAGTCTACATGGGCGAAATCCCGCTCATGACTGACAACGGGACCTTCGTGATCAATGGAACTGAGCGAGTCATTGTGTCCCAGTTGCACCGGTCTCCAGGGGTGTTCTTTGAGCACGACAAAGGAAAGACCCACAGCTCTGGCAAGTTGCTCTACTCGGCTCGGATTATTCCTTACCGTGGTTCTTGGTTGGATTTCGAATTTGACCCTAAGGATCAAGTGTTCGTCCGGATTGACCGCCGCCGTAAATTGCCAGCATCGATTTTGTTGCGCGCAATGGAAATGTCCGACGAAGAGATCTTGGGTCACTTCTTTGAGACGACTGCATTCCAGTTTAAGAAGACTGATGTCTTCATGGCGCTGGTCTCTGAGCGTCTTCGTGGTGAGACCATGAGCTTCGATATCGTTGATAGCAAAGGTGAAGTGATCGTTGAAGCCGGTAAGCGAATTACCGCGCGTCACGTTCGAGAATTGCAAAAAGCCAAGCTCAATGAGTTGAAGGTTGCCGATGATTACTTGGTCGGCAAGGTGCTTGCTAAGGACGTCGTAAACGAAGCAACCGGGGAAGTGATTGCTGCGGCAAATCAACCGTTAGCGCTTGAGTCGGTGGATGCGATTCGTGATGCCGGTGTCAAATCAATTGAGTGTATCTACACCAATGATCTCGACCGTGGTCCCTACATGTCAGATACCTTGGCTGGTGATTCGACAAGCAACCGGATGGAAGCATTGGTCGAAATTTATCGCATGATGCGCCCAGGCGAGCCGCCAACGAAAGAAAGTGCGGAGAATTTATTCGAAAGTTTGTTCTTCTCGTCGGATCGCTATGACCTGTCTTCAGTCGGACGGATGAAGTTCAATCGTCGCGTGGGTAATCGTAAGCTTGAAGGTGGAGACACAGAGCTTGGTGAAGGAACCTTAGCGAAAGACGATATCTTGGCAGTTATGAAGACGCTGATCGATATTCGTAACGGTGAGGGTGTGGTTGATGACATTGATCACCTCGGTAACCGCCGAGTTCGTTCTGTGGGCGAGATGGCAGAAAATCAGTTCCGTGTGGGCTTGGTGCGTGTTGAGCGCGCTGTTCGCGAGCGCTTGGGTCAAGCAGAGACCGAGGGTCTCATGCCACGTGATCTGATCAACGCAAAGCCAGTTGCAGCGGCCGTCAAAGAGTTTTTTGGCTCAAGCCAGTTATCGCAGTTTATGGATCAGAACAATCCATTGTCTGAGATTACGCACAAGCGACGCGTGTCTGCGTTAGGGCCAGGTGGTCTTACTCGTGAGCGCGCAGGTTTTGAAGTTCGTGATGTTCATCCAACTCACTACGGCCGGGTGTGTCCGATTGAGACACCGGAAGGACCAAACATTGGTCTTATTAACTCATTGGCGACCTATGCTCGGACGAATCGCTATGGCTTCCTCGAGTCTCCATATCGCCGCGTCGATAACGGGAAAGTGACCGATGAGATTTTCTATTTGTCAGCGATTGAAGAATCCGACTTCGTGATTGCGCAGGCCTCGGCTCAGTTAAATGATCAGGGTGAGTTGATCGAAGAGCTGGTTCCTGTGCGTCATCTCAATGAGTTTGCTGTCATACCGCCGGAGCGGGTCGATTACATGGACGTGTCACCACGTCAGGTTGTCTCGGTTGCTGCGGCTTTGATTCCGTTCCTTGAGCACGACGACGCGAACCGAGCATTGATGGGCTCAAACATGCAACGTCAAGCAGTTCCGACTTTGAGGGCGGAAAAGCCCTTGGTCGGCACTGGTATGGAGCGACATGTTGCCGGTGACTCAGGCGTTTGCATGATCGCGAATCGTGGTGGAATTGTCGATTTTGTTGACGCGAAGCGAATCGTGGTCAAAGTGAATCCGAAAGAAGTCGGATCAGGCGAGGCGCCGGTCGATATTTATAACTTGACCAAGTACACGCGCTCGAATCAAAACACGTGCATCAACCAGCGCCCGATTGTGAGCGCCGGTGATGTGGTTGCGCGCGGTGATGTTCTTGCCGATGGCCCTTCAGTTGATACTGGTGAGCTAGCGCTTGGCCAGAACATGCGAATCGCATTCATGCCATGGAATGGCTATAACTTCGAAGATTCGATTTTGATCTCTGAGAAGGTCGTCAAGGAAGAGCGGTTTACGACGATTCATATCCAAGAGTTTTCGTGTATCGCACGTGACACCAAGCTGGGTGCAGAAGAAATCACAGCAGACATCCCAAATGTTGGTGAGAACGCACTGGCGAAGCTTGACGAGGTGGGCATTGTTCACATCGGTGCTGAAGTGAAGCCGGGCGATATCTTAGTTGGCAAGGTCACACCAAAAGGTGAGACGCAGCTCACACCAGAAGAAAAATTATTGCGTGCGATCTTTGGTGAAAAAGCATCAGATGTGAAAGATACGTCGATGCGTGTTGGGACAGGGACGACCGGAACAGTCATCGACGTTCAAGTGTTCACGCGTGACGGTATCGAGAAAGACGCCCGCGCGAAGCAGATCGAAGAAGAGCAGCTCGATGAGTATCGGAAAGATCTCAATGAAGAGTATCGCATCGTTTCTGAAGCAACTTTTGGCTACCTCGCGAAGCAATTCGACGGTCAAAAAGTAGCCGGAGCTCCTGGTCTTAAGAAAGGTGATGCGCTGACTGCGGAATATCTCGCCAACTTGTCTGAAGACGAGTGGTTCAAGGTCAAGATGGCTAACGATGCGCAAAACGCATTGATTGCTGAAGCCGAAAAGTCACTCAAAGAGCGCCGTAAAGAGCTCGATGAAGCCTTTGAAGTGAAGAAGAAAAAGCTCACTCAAGGCGATGATTTGGCGCCAGGCGTACTCAAGATTGTGAAGGTGTACGTTGCCGTGAAGCGTCGGATTCAGCCGGGCGATAAGATGGCCGGACGTCATGGTAACAAGGGTGTGATCTCAGTCATCATGCCTGAAGAAGATATGCCCTTCGATGAAAACGGAGATCCCGTTGACATCGTATTGAACCCTCTGGGTGTTCCAAGCCGGATGAACGTCGGTCAGGTGCTCGAAATGCATTTGGGTATGGCGGCGAAAGGATTGGGCGATCGGATTAATGAGATGCTCAAGCATCAGTCGAAGGTCGGTGAACTGCGCGACTTCTTAGATCAGATCTACAACAAAATTGGTGGAACCCAAGAAGATCTGAATTCTTTGTCTGACGATGAAATTATCGCGTTATCCAAGAATCTTTGTGACGGTGTTCCGTTTGCAACGCCGGCGTTTGATGGTGCGAAGGAATCGCAGATCAAAGGGCTTTTGGAATTGGCGGGTATGCCTGAATCTGGCCAGTTCAACCTTTATGACGGTCGGACAGGTGAAGCATTTGAACGCTCAGTCACCGTCGGTTACATGTACATGTTGAAACTCAACCACTTGGTTGATGACAAGATGCACGCACGTTCAACCGGTTCTTACTCACTCGTCACGCAGCAACCATTGGGTGGTAAGGCTCAGTTTGGTGGCCAGCGATTCGGTGAAATGGAAGTGTGGGCCTTAGAAGCTTATGGTGCGGCCTATACCCTCCAGGAAATGTTGACTGTGAAGTCAGATGATGTGAGTGGTCGGACGCGGATGTACAAAAATATTGTGGACGGCGACCATCGCATGGAGCCTGGTATGCCTGAATCATTCAACGTACTGGTCAAGGAGATCCGTTCACTCGGTATCTCTGTTGAACTGGAAAACGAGTAAGTCGGTAGGAATTGGAGATTTAAGCAATGAAAGATTTGTTAAACCTGTTAAAGAGCCAGGGACAATCCTCCGACTTTGATCGGATTCGTATTGGTCTTGCATCACCGGAAGAGATCCGTTCGTGGTCATTTGGTGAGGTGAAAAAACCAGAAACCATTAACTATCGAACCTTTAAGCCTGAGCGTGATGGTTTGTTTTGCGCGCGGATTTTTGGACCGGTTAAAGACTTTGAATGTCTTTGTGGGAAGTACAAGCGCTTGAAGCATCGTGGTGTGGTCTGTGAAAAGTGTGGCGTTGAAGTTACGCAGACCAAAGTACGTCGCGAGCGCATGGGTCACATCGAACTGGCGAGTCCTGTGTGTCACATTTGGTTCCTGAAGTCACTGCCGTCTCGGATCGGTCTACTTTTGGATATGACGCTGCGTGATATCGAGCGAATTCTGTACTTTGAAACCTACGTCGTTGTTGATCCTGGTATGACTCCGTTGGAGCGTGGTCAGCTGTTATCCGACGAGCAATATTTCGAAGCATTTGAAGAGTATCAAGATGACTTCACCGCCATGATGGGTGCCGAGGCGATTCGTGCTCTGATGATGGATATGGATCTCAATGACGAGATCGTTACCATGCGTGAAGAGATTCCGAACACCAACTCGGAAACAAAATTGAAAAAGCTGTCGAAGCGACTGAAGCTGCTTGAGTCCTTCCGCGATAGTGGTAACAACCCTGAGTGGATGATCATGGAAGTTCTTCCAGTACTCCCACCAGATCTCCGCCCACTGGTCCCGCTCGATGGTGGTCGCTTCGCGACTTCAGATCTCAATGATCTGTATCGCCGCGTGATCAACAGAAACAACCGTCTGAAGCGTTTGCTTGAGCTCCGCGCACCGGACATCATCGTTCGTAACGAAAAGCGGATGCTGCAGGAATCTGTGGATGCCTTGCTTGATAACGGTCGTCGTGGTCGTGCGATCACAGGATCTAATAAGCGCCCACTGAAGTCGCTGGCTGACATGATTAAAGGAAAGCAAGGTCGTTTCCGTCAAAACCTGCTCGGTAAGCGTGTGGACTACTCTGGACGTTCGGTGATCGTTGTTGGTCCGTATTTGAAGCTACACCAGTGTGGTCTGCCAAAAAAAATGGCACTTGAGCTATTCAAGCCCTTTATCTACGCAAAGCTTGAGGCACGTGGTCTTGCGACGACGATCAAAGCAGCGAAGAAAATGGTCGAGCGTGAGACCCCTGAAGTCTGGGATATCCTGGCTGAAGTGATTCGCGAGCATCCGGTGTTGTTGAACCGAGCTCCTACGCTACACCGTCTTGGTATCCAGGCATTTGAGCCGTTGTTGATTGAGGGTAAGGCGATTCAGCTACACCCATTAGTCTGTGCGGCCTACAACGCCGACTTTGACGGTGACCAAATGGCTGTTCACTTGCCGTTGACGCTCGAAGCACAGCTCGAAGCGCGCGCTTTGATGATGTCGACCAATAACGTGCTGTCGCCAGCCAACGGTGAGCCGATCATCGTTCCATCTCAGGACGTTGTTCTTGGGCTGTATTACATGACCCGTCACCGGATTAATTCCAAGGGTGAGGGGATGATCTTTACGGACACCGATGAAGTCTTGCGAGCCTAGGGTGCACGGAAGGTGGATTTGCAGGCGCAGATTAAAGTCCGGATCAATGAGACCGTCAATGATGCTGACGGCCATGGGACTGCCGAAATGCGGATTGTTGAGACAACCGTCGGTCGGGCGATTTTATTCTCGATTGTTCCAACTGGATTGGCATTTTCTCTGGTCGATCAGAACATGACCAAAAAAGCGATTTCACGTCTCATTAATGCGTGTTATCGCCGTGTGGGCTTGAAAGAAACCGTGATCTTCGCGGACCAACTGATGTATATGGGCTTCAGCTACGCGACGCGTTCTGGCTCATCAATCGGCGTCAACGACTTTGAGATCCCAGTGGAGAAAGCGCAGATCATCGGTGAAGCCGAAGCGCAAGTGAAAGAGATTGAAGATCAGTTTGCTTCAGGTCTTGTGACCCAAGGTGAGAAGTACAACAAAGTGATCGACATCTGGGCGCGAGCCAATGACTTGGTCGCGAAGAAGATGATGGACCGAATTGGGAAAGAAGACGCGGTGGATGCGGAAGGCAATACCGTTCAGCAAGATTCGTTCAACTCGGTTTTCATGATGGCTGATTCTGGCGCGCGTGGTTCGGCTGCACAGATTCGTCAGCTTGCGGGGATGCGAGGTCTGATGGCAAAGCCGGATGGATCGATCATTGAAACACCGATTACGGCTAACTTCCGAGAAGGTCTGTCGGTTCTTCAGTACTTCATCTCGACGCACGGTGCACGGAAAGGTTTGGCCGATACGGCATTGAAGACAGCGAACTCTGGTTACCTGACACGTCGATTGGTGGATGTGGCGCAGGATCTGGTCATTACCGATCACGACTGTGGTACCGACGAAGGTCTCCGCATGACACCTCTGATTGAAGGTGGTGATGTGGTTGTTCCTCTGGCGGGTCGTATTCTTGGTCGAGTTGTGGCTCAAGATGTTGTGAAGCCAGGTACCGACGAAGTTGTGCTTGAGGCAGGGACTCTCATTGATGAGCAACTGGCTGGGCAAATCGAAGGATGGGGTGTGGACGAAGTCTTGGTTCGTTCGCCGATCACCTGTGAAGTTCGCCATGGTGTGTGTTCGAAGTGTTATGGTCGAGACCTCGGTCGCGGTCATTTGGTGAACGTCGGCGAAGCTGTCGGTGTGATTGCGGCTCAGTCAATTGGCGAGCCAGGTACACAGTTGACCATGCGGACGTTCCACATCGGTGGTGCCGCGAGCCGAGCATCTGCCGCTGACCGGATTGACGTCAAGCACGGCGGTACGGTTCGTTTGCATAACTTAAAGTGGGTTGAGCGCTCAAACGGTGACTTGGTTGCTGTTTCGCGTTCAGGCGCCTTGAGTATTGCAGACGAGCATGGTCGTGAGCGTGAATGGTACAAACTGCCTTATGGTGCAGTGATCAGCGCCAAAGAAGGTGCAGAGGTCGATGCCGGTGCTGTGGTTGCAACTTGGGATCCGCACACTCACCCAATCATCGCTGATCGCGCAGGTATCGTTCGTTATCAGGCGTTTGAAGATGGAATTACCGTCAAGCGTCAGGTGGACGAGCTCACGGGACTTGCCAACTACGAAATTATTGATGAGAAAGACCGTCCAGCGGCTGGTAAAGATTTGAAGCCAGGGATTTTCCTGTACGCGAAAGGTGCTGCGATAACTGACGAGCCAATTGCCCACTTCTTGTTGCCGGGTGGTGCCTTGGTATCACTGGAAGATGGAACCAACATTGAAGCCGGTTCGGTTGTGGCGCGTATTCCTCAGGAATCGTCGAAGACTCGTGATATTACCGGTGGTCTGCCTCGTGTCGCCGACTTGTTTGAGGCACGCAAGCCGAAAGAATCGTCGATTCTGGCTGAGATCTCGGGTCACGTTTCCTTCGGTAAAGAAACCAAAGGCAAGGTTCGCCTTGTGATTTCGCCAGATGATGGCACTGATCCAGTGGAGATTCTGATTCCTAAGTGGCGTCAGTTGAACGTTTTCGATGGTGAGCAAGTTCAAAAGGGTGAGGTCATCTCTGATGGTCCATCGAACCCGCATGACATTTTGCGTCTGCTGGGTGTGTCTGAACTGGCCAAGTACATCACCAATGAAATCCAGGACGTGTATCGCTTGCAAGGTGTTGGCATCAACGACAAACACATCGAGGTGATCATTCGCCAGATGTTGCGCAAGGTTGAAGTCAGTTCAATCGGGGATTCGTCATTCATCGCCGGTGATCAGGTCGAATACACTCAAGCGCTCGAAGAGAACGATCGCCTCCGTGGTGATGGTAAAATCGAGGCGCATTACGAGCGTCAACTATTGGGGATCACTAAGGCGTCACTTGCCACGGAGTCATTTATCTCTGCGGCCTCGTTCCAGGAAACCACTCGTGTGTTGACGGAAGCAGCAGTGACTGGCAAAGCCGACAACTTACGCGGCTTGAAAGAGAACGTTGTTGTGGGTCGTTTGATCCCAGCAGGGACTGGTTTGGCATATCACGCAGAACGGAAGCGTCGACGTGCTGAGACCGGTGATGAGACTCGGGTGTCCGCGGCCGAGGTGGCTGAAGCCTTGAGTCGAGAGATCGCTGAGATTGAATCTCAGGGACAGGAAGCGGCGGAGTAATTTCCGCCTCACTTGACTGTCGCTTTGGGCGCGCCTAGAATCGCGCCCTATTTTTGCAATGGACTAGGGAGTTTGCCAATGGCAACGATTAATCAGCTTGTTCGCAAGCCACGTAAGCGTAGGGTCGTCAAAACTGATGTCCCGGCGTTGCAGGCTTGCCCACAGCGTCGCGGTGTGTGTACTCGTGTGTATACAACCACACCAAAGAAGCCAAACTCAGCGCTTCGTAAGGTGTGCCGTGTACGACTAACTAACGGATACGAAGTATCGTCATACATCGGCGGCGAAGGTCACAACTTACAGGAACACTCAGTGGTCTTGATTCGTGGTGGTCGAGTGAAGGATTTGCCAGGTGTTCGATATCATACCGTTCGCGGTGCATTGGATACCGCGGGTGTGAACGATCGGAAACAAGGTCGTTCGAAGTATGGTGCGAAGCGGCCAAAGGGCTAACTTAGTACCACGAATTCATTAAACTGTAATCATTTATACAGAGTATGGCTCGCCATGCTCAGTAAGGCCGGGCGAAAGTTCCGGAATGACCTGAAGAAAAGGAAAGTACAATGCCAAGACGTCGCGTCCCCGTAAAACGTGAAACTTTGTCGGATCCAAAATTCGGCGATCAGTTGCTTGCGAAATTCATTAACCATGTCATGGAAAGTGGAAAGAAGTCCATTGCAGAATCCATCGTTTATGGCGCGCTTGATCGCGTGAAAGAAAAGAACGGTGGTGATCCACTTGAAGTGTTCAATCAAGCGCTAGAGAACATCGCGCCGATGGTCGAGGTGAAATCACGCCGCGTGGGTGGTGCCACCTATCAGGTTCCCGTTGAAGTGCGTCCGAGTCGTCGAACAGCGCTGGCGATGCGTTGGTTGGTTGAATATGCCCGTAAGCGTGGTGAGAAGTCGATGCAGGCTCGTCTGGCCGGTGAAATCCTTGATGCGATTGAGCAACGCGGTGCTGCGGTGAAGAAGCGTGAAGACGTTCATCGCATGGCTGAAGCGAATAAGGCGTTCTCGCACTTCCGTTTTTAATTAAATGATGGCCGGATCGCCGGCCCTTTGGAGAGTAACTGTGGCACGTACCACCCCAATTAACCGCTACCGCAATATCGGCATCTGCGCGCACGTTGATGCTGGTAAAACAACGACGACAGAGCGTGTTCTGTTTTATACCGGCGTCAACCACAAGATTGGTGAGGTTCACGACGGCGCAGCCACAATGGACTGGATGGCTCAAGAGCAAGAGCGCGGAATTACCATCACCTCCGCTGCAACAACGACGTTCTGGCAAGGGATGGATCAGCAATATGACAAATACCGCGTCAATATTATTGATACCCCTGGCCACGTGGACTTCACGATTGAAGTTGAGCGCTCGATGCGTGTACTCGACGGTGCTGTTGTTGTCTTTTGTGCTTCGTCAGGGGTCGAGCCACAGTCAGAAACCGTCTGGCGTCAGGCAGATAAATATGGTGTTCCGCGGATTTGTTTCGTCAACAAGATGGACCGCGATGGTGCCGACTTTATTCGTGTGGTGAATCAGGTTCGAGATCGCTTAGGTGCGACAGCGGTTCCGATCCAGTGCGCGGTGGGTGCTGAGAAAGAATTCAAGGGCGTTGTTGATTTGGCGAAAAACAAATTCATCGCCTGGAATGAAGAAGACATGGGAACGACCTTCAGCTATGAAGACATTCCTGCGGAAGTCGCAGATCAGGTCGCTTCACTTCGTGAAGAAATGATCGAAGCGGCGGCTGAAGCGAATGAAGAGTTGATGGACAAGTATCTTGAAGAAGGTGAGTTGACTGAATCGGAAATCAAAGCTGGTTTGCGTCAGCGCACGTTGGCTCGTGAAATCGTCCCTTGCCTGTGCGGTACTGCATTCAAGAACAAAGGTGTCCAGGCGATGTTGGATGCCGTGATTGATTACTTACCGGCGCCAGATGAAGTAGAAGCGATTCGTGGTCTCAAAGAAGATGAATCCGAAGATACGCGTCCAGCAAGCGATGAAGCTCCATTTGCTGCCTTGGCCTTTAAGATCGCAACAGACCCGTTTGTGGGTACGTTGACGTTTTTCCGGGTGTATTCGGGCATCCTGAATGGTGGCGATTCCGTTCTGAATTCTGTGAAAGGAAAGAAAGAGCGCGTTGGTCGTATGGTGCAAATGCACGCTAACGCTCGCGAAGAAATTAAAGAAGTTCGTGCGGGTGATATTGCGGCAGCCGTTGGTTTGAAAGATGTCACAACCGGTGACACTTTGTGTGATCTCGCAAACCCCATCATTTTGGAACGGATGGAGTTCCCAGAGCCTGTGATTTCATTATCGGTTGAGCCAAAGTCAAAGGCTGACCAAGAAAAGATGGGTATTGCACTTGGCAAGTTGGCTCAAGAAGATCCGTCATTCCGTGTGAAAACCGATGAAGAAACTGGCCAGACCATTATTTCTGGGATGGGTGAGTTACACCTCGATATTCTGGTTGATCGGATGCGTCGCGAATTCTCAGTCGAATGTAATGTTGGCGCACCTCAGGTGTCTTATCGTGAGTGTATCCGTAAGTCAGTCGAAGTTGAGGGTAAGTTTGTTCGTCAATCTGGTGGGCGTGGTCAATATGGCCATGTGTGCATAACGATCGATCCTTTGCCACTTGATGGTGAGACTAATTTCGAATTTGTGAACAAAATCGTTGGTGGTGTCGTTCCTAAGGAGTACATCCCGGCGGTCTCTAAAGGTATTGAGGAGCAGTTGGCGAATGGAGTTTTGGCGGGATTCCCGCTTTTAGGGGTTAGAGCCACTCTTTTCGATGGGTCTTTCCATGAAGTTGACTCAAACGAAATGGCTTTCAAGATTGCCGGCTCCATGGCTATGAAGAAAGGTGCGCTAGAGGCGAACCCTGCGTTACTCGAGCCTATGATGAAAGTTGAAGTCGTCACTCCAGAAGAAAATATGGGTGATGTGATTGGTGATCTTAACCGTCGTCGTGGCCTGGTCCAGGGCATGGATGACGGTGTGGGTGGTGTGAAACTTGTTCGCGCCGAAGTTCCGCTTGCGGAAATGTTTGGATACGCAACAGACCTCCGTGGTTTCACACAGGGTCGCGCATCGTACAGCATGGAATTTGCGAAATACGCTGAAGCACCATCAAGCGTCGCAGAAGAAGTGATTAAGAAAAACAGCTAATTGAATATCGGAGTCCATAGAAATGGCAAAAGAAAAGTTTGAGCGTAGTAAGCCGCACGTAAACGTAGGCACGATTG